>Ga0116231_10002197_pt1 | contig 40816 bp, 28 predicted proteins | sample S1TSphgellanicum_2_FD_89695 | JGI IMG/M metagenome (GOLD analysis project Ga0116231, IMG submission 89695) | Host-associated microbial communities from peat moss isolated from Minnesota, USA - S1T2_Fd - Sphagnum magellanicum MG | ecosystem: Host-associated > Plants > Peat moss > Unclassified...
AAAAAAAAAAAAAAAAAAAAAAAAACATATATATATATATATATATATATATATATATATATATATCCAACATATCCTCTTATCCATAATCCCCCACACATCTAATTTGAAAATTTAGTTTATCACCCAGTTCATTTTTTCTTGCCTTAAGCCCTCCCTTTGCCATCCTTTTATCTTCCATCACACAACTCCTAGGTATCTCCTCCTTGTGAAGCTTCATCAAATTATTTCATAAATGTGGCTCGATCCTCCACTATTAGCAACTGACCCAAGATTAATGATAAGACTTACATTACACAAAAACAACAAAACACATCTCTTGTCCTTCAACTTGCCCTCATGAATTTCCTTTTGGTGATGGACAATTTGGGAAAATATACAATGAAGAATCAGATTTCACCATTTCACAACAAAAATAACAAACAGCAACACATTAAACTTTAAAACAAATTTGCATTTACACTAGGGTCCAAATGTAATAAAAGGACCAAGACCCAACTCCTATGCCTTTTGCTTAAAAAGCAATCACATGGAAATATTTATATGTGGCAAACCTAGGATAGGGCCAGCTAACTTATAAAATGCCTAGGCAAGAATTTTGAAAAAGGATCTACAATATGGGTTGAGTGTTCCAAAATTCAATGGACAATGGATGCAAAGTTAGTGTACACATGTGGATGATGCAAGCGTGGGAATTTTGAACCTCTTGCTTTGAAACACCATCACAAACCTAGGTACATGTGGATTTCACATCCCTATCACAAAGACTTTGCATCTTCCTATCCATTGAGTTCCTTACATGTCAAGAATTTGATTTGGAAGTGTGATTATAGAAAATTGGGAATGTTTTGATTTCAAAAACTTGTCAACTTGTTGCAAAGAAGATACATGCGACACATGATTGGAAAGATGGAAAGGAAAACAAAGAGGGAGGTGAACTTTGGAATTTCCTCCTTGGGACCATGTTGCCTACAAAAATCAAATTGATAAATATTTTAGGACTATCAGGAAGATGAATATCAAAAGATTCAACCTTAAGGCAAACTTTCCTACAAACATTGTGTTTGATTTAGACATAGAAGAAGTTTTTGGGCCATCGTCTAAAGGCTTCAAAACTATAAACTTGCATGATCTTCACCCAGAATTGAAAGAGCTACTAAAGCTCTATTGGTAGGTATATGGTACAAATTAAGTGATGAACAATGAGTTTGTGATTTGGTTTATGAAAGGGTACATTGCATAAGAGAAGGGTGAGAAAGTGAATTGGGCAAAGGCAACCACTTTGACAACTAGGAAAAAACTTGAAAAGAAGAAGTAGAGTTAATGAAAACTGGACTTGCAAATTTATCTAGGAGGGGTGGAGGAGAGGAATCCAACAAATTTGAGTGTAAGTTTTACAAGTATGAACAACCCACTGCGATTAATGTTTTGGAAAGTAATGTAACAATATGTCTGTATGGTGTTTTGGCCAAAGATGTTGCAAGAATATTTTTTAAATATATCTTCTTGTTTAAGACCTCTTTAAGCAATGCATAACCAAGATTACAAATCAAGAGGCAAAAAGAAGTAAGTTTTCTGAAAAAAGTTTAGGGTTGAAATTTTTCATGGAAGATTGGAAGGCAAGTGCAATAAATTTGCAAAATGCCATTTCTCGAAGTGAATGTTAACTAAAAAGGCTAATGTGTGAAATTCAAATGTTTGGACAAAAGGTACATGCAAGTATTCTAGCCTTGTTTGCTTTGAATCTAATCTTTTTTACTTTGAAACATTAACAAGTAAGAGCTTCATTTTAAAATTGTCATTTACATGAATGTTGCAAGTGGAAAAATTGAAGATGACGAGTGCATTTGTAACAATTGCAAATGTAAAACTTGAATATGAAACCTTTTTTAGTAATACCATTTTTAAAATAGGGTATTTACAAATGGAACATGATGCTCTACAAAAACAACTAAAAATCAAACAGAGCATGCTAGAGGAGAAAATAAAGTGAGTTGTCCTAGGGTAGGTATTACTTGCAGACACTAAGTTGGATTCCTTGAAGGTAAATGATGACGCCATAGCTGAAGTGAAACGATAAGTTTTAGCATTAAAAGATGAAGAAAAAATCGTTTAAAGGAAACTTGAAAACATGAAAAAGATGAGCAATAGTTCTTTTTGGCCAAAACCCATAATTCATCTTAGTGGCCATGACAATTTTGATAACCCAACCTATTTAATTGTTAAGCCTTGCAAGTTTTGATTGTGAAGTTTCCATTGTGATGATGTTGTTTTGACTTCCTGTAAACACATGTATCATCCATTCTATTTGGGGGAGCTTGTGAGGTAATTAGCCACAAGTGTTCCATATGCAAACAATCTTTTCACCCAAATTGGATGCAAAGTTAGGACTTCCATGAAAAAGATGATGTCATGAAGAAGTCAACAACTAATATGGGCCTTAATAGTTTGTGTGGGAAATGAAGGTGTCTTTTCTGGAAATAGCCTCAACAAAAGGTCCTTCAAGTATAACATTAGACCTCGGCCTTTTATTTCATTTCATAAACAACTAAGTCTTCTACATGTCATGCATTTGTTATCATGTTTTATTAAGTTAATCATTCGTCTCATTATCACAAGGATCTATTCATTGAATTATGTTAAAAGCTTCTTTGACTTGTCAATGTGTTGAAAATTATTTCAACTACCAAAATGTAGAATGTACAGTAGTTAGTAGTGGTTGCAAGAGTTAGTTATACATAAGCAATGTGGTGATGGAATTTTATTAGGAAATGGTTGTGGTTTAACTACAAGCACTTGATTAATGTCCAAAAATAATAAATAATGTTTTTCCTTATGTTTCTTGGACTTGGTTGATCTGGATAAGCAATAAACAATGCTTTTGGTTTTGTTATAGTGGTTCTCCTAGGTCACAAGGACTTGTTTGTTGGAAAAGTAATATGTACTACTTTTGGTTATAACAAAATGGTTCTCCTAACATTAACAAGGATTTGTTTGCTAGATAATCAGTATGCACTACTTTTGGTTACATCAAAATGGCTCTCATGATATGATAACGACTTGGTTGTTGGAAAAGCAATATGTATTGCTTTTGGTTAAAACAAAGTAATTCTCCTAACATTACAAGCACTTGATTGCTAGAATAATAATAAATATTACTTTTGGTCCCATCAATTTGGTTTTCCAAGGATTTAGATGTTAGAAGAGTAGGACCTATTGTGCTTTTGGTTACATCATAGTGGTTTTCCAAATAGGTTTAAAGGACTTGGTTGATGAATAAATAAATGTGCAAAAGCTTTGGATACATGTGAAACATTTCCTTAATGGAAAATGGTAAGCATGCTAGACCATGTATATGATCATGAAAAGTAATTGATTCATTTAAAAAGAAATAGTCTAATTACTAATGCATCTATTTGTGATCTCCAATTACCATATCCCCATTACAACAAATAGGGTTAGGTTCAACATGTTCTGAAGACCCTTTGATGAAAAGGGATAGTGTACAAGGGACAAATAAGTTCATTTAGCTTAGGATCAGGTAACCAAGGTGTTTAATTGACACCACCCCAAAGTTCAATTATGATGAAGATTGTATGGAATGAGATTGAATCACCATTTAAACAAAATTTGGAGATCGAAGACAAACTAGAATTTAAAGAGAAATAATTTCCTACAAAGTTGTAAAACTTATCAAACAAGTTTCAAATGGAGATGATTTGCAATGTAAAGAAGAAGGAATCTAAACATGTTCAAAACCTTGATATGTAAGGAATGGGGAACATAGGTGATCATTCACAAATATTGATACATGGAAATGTTCCATGTCTCAATTCTACTTATCATCTAAATTTTGTAGAGGGTTTCACTCAATGCTTGATGTTTGTGTAAAAGTAAATATTGAACCCACACAATTTCTAGAAGATTCCAAGGATAACCCCACCCAAGAAATTTTTGTTGACCATGTTTCTGAAGTGGAAGTTCCACCTCTTGTTAGGTATTTGTTCCAAAAACACAAGGTTTCAACACAAGATGAAGATGTGCCAAAAATAAAATAAAATGTTTTTTCAAGCTTCTCAAATGTGAATTTAGGTGAAATAACTCCGAACCTTACTTTATTTATTTTCCATCCAATTTGCATACATGTATTTAAATGTCTAACCTTGATATTGTCCATTTAGTTACATGCATCATGGATCTAGAATTTAACTTTGATATTGTTGTCCATTTTATATATATTTATATATATATATATAGATTTGTTTAACTCTTTTGTCCATTGTTCATAATCTTGTAGATATTATGCAAGGAGGGTCAAAGTTAGAAGAAAATGACCTGGCAGAAGTTGATAAGATGGCAACACTTAATGAGAAGGTGGCACCAAATTTTAAGTAAAACAACATCACAAAAAGCAACATCACAAGGTTGAGAAGTGACTAGTTTGGACACACCAAGCTAAAAAAAATAAATTACCTCCAACATTTGTAACTCGTAATAAAACCAAATGATGTATGTAAAGAATGTAGATAATTCTTAATTCATTTTTGAAAACTTTCCAAGTGTGCAAAGAAAATACTTTTATGTTGGCAAACTATCATTAAGTTTTTTTAATATAAATGCATTGTAGTATTCTGTGAACTAATTATAAGTTTCCTTCATGTGTAACTTTTCGATGAGTTTTTTCATCTCTCAATTAGTTATAATGTTTCATTGTTTGCACCTCTCCCATTCGCAAAACTACACACCAAAAAAGAAATATATAAATTATTTGACTTCAGATTGTCAATCACTAATTTTAAAGATGTCTAGATGGAAGTGTAGCAAATCAAGGCAAATAATTGGTAACTAAATGCCAACTTATTGTACAAACATCTCACTTCATGGTTACGAGAATAACATTTAACACAATAATCATATATAATAGAGAATGTCAACTCCAATGGGAGAAAATTTTACAACACACAATCGTGAATTCTTTTCCATGAATTCAACCAACTTACAATCCTTGACCTTACAGTCCAATGAACATAATGCAAATCATGATTGGTTTTCATTTCTAAAATCTAACTAATAGGCAGACAAATTTGCATGTGGCTATAAATTGTTCATAGTTCATTCATCATAGTCACTAATTGATTTGCCAACCTTAATTGGACATAATTTGTAGGTAATTTGCAATGCTCTGCAAAGATGGTTGAGAAATGATGTATGCATTGTCTTATGTGAGATCCCATCTCTTATGAATTTTCCCAATGTTCAGTGTTAAATCCCATTCAAAACTTGCATTGTTGTGAGATGATTAATGTGCATTATCATCGCCCCATATATGGATATCTAGTCACCACCATTCTAGATCTATGAATTTGAATATTGAAAGTTTCAAATTTAGAAGTGTAAATATTTGTAAAATATGTTAAAGACTTCAATATTAGGTGAATGCTATAAAATGGCCACAAATTCCACTTTCTTCACAAGTTTTGTAACTTTTGTAATAAAAAATTGACTTCAGATTGTGAATCATCAATTTTAAGGTTGTAGATGGAAGTGTAGCAAATCAACAAATAATTGGTAACTCTACAACTTATACACATAATACATATCACATTCAAAGTATTTCATGGTTATGAAAATAACATTTAATACCTCAATCATATATCCTGAAATAAAATTGAAAATTTTTAGTGGGAAAGGATTTTACAATAGACAATTATGGAAATTTGTTAAGTTGTTCATGAATAGTTCACATAAGTTCACATTATTTCCAAGTTCTATGTCATCAAAAACTCAAATTTGTACATATAGCTTCGCATAAGTTCAAGTGGTGAATAGCTACAACAAACTCACATAAAGGGCAAACAAAAATGCCTAATCTATGTTGACTAGATGCCCCTTTTCCCTTCAACTAGTGGAAGGTGGACATGTGCAAGAATAATGGTGTGTAGAATCCCACCACAACTATCCCATTTTGGACCACAAACAATCATGTTCTACAACAAGCCAAAACATAAGTTACTAACCATCTAACTCTCAGTAGGATGTTACAACCTATTTTTTCCTAATGAATACCAAATGAAATTAACCAATTGGGGCCTACATTAACAAAACATAACATCATGGCCAATTTGCATTGCATAGTACCACAAGCACACATGTTAATCACAACCTGGAACATGGAACATGAAGCCAAGAAATGAACTAGGTTGTTTATGATAATAACATAATCTATTGGTTACGAGGATATTTTTTCCAAACAACAATTTTTTATCACATAGATTTAGTATAAAAGGTATGACAATAGCAAGTAACATCATTAGAACAAGAAATTAGGTATTCACATCCTTGTGAAAAGTTGTGGCTTCAGAAAGAGTGTCTTAAGAGCTTATCATGAATACCATTTGCCATTAAACAAATCCAATGCCACCACTCAAATTCCATGCAAATAACTTTGATTAACTACCAAAAACATCCATATGGTGCAATTGAACACCTATGGAACACACATCATCAGGCTAAGATCCCTAAATATTGTTGAGAATCATTAGATGCTTTTGACTCATTCACAAACTTGGGCTCCCTTAGAAGACTTCCATAAAGAGCACAATGAAACTGACATAGAAACCTACTAACATCATAAAACTACATTCATTAAAGGTCTGCATGGGTGAGTTCACACTCTATTTCAGTATAAAACTTTGACATATACAATCTTGTCACCTATAGAATCCTCACAAGGCCCGATCCAGTTTGATCCTCCCAAGGTTGAATGACCCAACAAGACATTAAAATAGTTTTCACCCACTTAAAGCTACAACTAAAATGATCATCATGCTAGTTACATGGAACCACAACACACCAACCCCAAAACTTTTATTTGAAGAAAGACCCAAAGTATGCCCACTAGTACATGTGCATTCAAAAAATGATAAATTAATAGAAGTAGACAAAAGACATCCATGAACTTTCCTTACACTCTTTCATTGCTAACAACCAAAGTTTGAAATGTATAATAGATTCTTCAAATTCAACATGTGAGAAAGCTTTGGAAGTTGCAAACCATTCGAGGTTTTTTGGGGGTTTTGTTTTTAGGTTGGATGGTTGGTCTTCATTCCCTTTCGAAGCTTTGGATTTCTTGGTAAGTTTCTTTTGGTCATTGAAATTTTCCTAGATTTGATCCTCATTCAAAGAAAATATTATGCTTGTCAAATGAACCTTTTGCATTTTCTTTTTTCCCTAGTTTCTTCTTTTTTGATTTGTTGTTTGGTATTCTTGTCATGATCATTATCTTGGTGTGGATATATGGTTGTGGGCAACATAGTGGTATGGAGATTATGAACATAAAAAAACAAAAAGAAATCATGGCACTCTTGGGATGACAAAACATAGCAATATGGCGGCCCAAGAAAAAATTGAACCTAGGTCAAGTGGACATGAATATGCAATTGGTTTTGTCCTTGAAGGAACGGTGCAATGTGTGAAATCCTTTAAAGTGTTCATTGATATAGGGAAAAATATTGGGGTGTTACATATCAGTGAAGTTAGTCATGCTCGTGTGAAAAACATGGATGTTATGTTTATTGTGGGGGAAAAAATGAAAGTAAGTTTGAACTAATTTATGAATGGAAGATGTGGATATAATTATTAATTCCATACATAGAATTTGGTGAAATATGTAACATTCACTCCTTGAAATGGTATAGGTCATGATTTTGAATCAAGACAAGGAAAAATGGCACATTAAATTATCCACCAAAAAGTTGGAGCTCACACTTGGTGATATGTTATGTTGTTGGGCCTTTGTGTATCAGAAGGTATATTGAAAGATTTTGTACACTAATGATTTTTTAATGTTTTGTTGAGATTTGGTTATTTTATGATACATTACTTGCAATTTTCAAAAAACCAATTCCATTAATTCATTTTTGACAAGCAAGGGAAAATGTCACAAAATTGAAGGGAGGATTCCATAACAATTTTGATCAACTTGAATTTAGCAAGGTAATCCATACTATTATGATTTCAATTCTATAAATGTTTTGTGCACTTATAGTGATTAACATTTTTTATTCCTCAAACTAATCATCTACATGAATTTGATCATTTTTTTTTGGATGGTGTGTGTTGATAGAAGAAACAAATGTTATATGTTCCTATTGATGGACGTGAAATGGTTGTGGTTTCATCAAATGCATTTGATTACTATTGCATGTGTTGTGAGTAACACCTTTCCATGAACAAAAAACACTTGAAGAGCATAACAATAGCAATAGTCATTTTTAATTTGCCACACTACAAAAAAACATGCATATGCTCAAATGCTTCCACATAGGTAATTAATGTTCAACACTTGTTGACTTTGTGTTGGGATTTTATTGTTATTTGAAGGTTCTGATTTTTTCAATGGGAAATATAATGGGGTGGTAGGGGTCACACATGGTGTACACCATTTGTGATGTGACACTTCATGATTGTTTTAAGGACATTATGATGCATGTTGTTGGTTCGAAACATGTTCAAAACCAACAGACACAACTTTTGCAACCACTTTTTCAAAATGCATGTGATTATTTGAATATTTGTTTTTGATGTTAATTGAAAGCATAGATCAAATTTGTCTGAAATTACACTCAAGTGATTTAAATTTGCATATGTTTGCATCTAGGGTTCCAATGTGGTGGGCACATGGATTTACCACTTGGGCTTAATTATTTGGATGCTTTTAAAGAAAATCAAATCAAAGTGTCATTATATCCAAAATTATGATCTTTGAAAGGAATCAGTACAATTTCAAAATCTATAGTCTTCAATTGCATTGTTGGAGAGGGAGAATTTGTTTTGTATTACAAGTTTTTTGTTGTATGATGTTATTCCAACCGAGGTTGCAAGAACTTTGTGTGAAAAGGCACAATGGTTAGATACATGCAAATGATTATAAGCATGGGCCAAAGATGGGTGGTTCTAAAATGAACATGTTTGGATGGAAACAAAATAAATATAAAGTCAAATCCGAATCATTTGGAAGGTATTATATGTGTAGTTTTTTCACTTGTTGATATTTTCATTTGGATTATTGTGAATCCATTGTGCTCATAGTTACATGTATGTAGGTATAAACATCATGACTCAAAAGTGGAAGAAAACTTTGTCAATTTTGTGGGCAAACTCCCAAGTGTCTTATTTCATACATTTCCAAAAGTAATGGAAGCTTTGGAAGACAAATGGAGGAGGTTAAACATTATGGATGGGGAAGGGCACCTTGTGGATCGTTCACCATTCACTACATGTGCATTTTCTAAAAAATATGGAGTAAATCTTCACACAGATTCGGATGATGATGATGCGAATTTCATCATATGGTTGAAAGAAGGTATATCATCAAATTTGGGGTGAATTTTATTTTAATTTTTGTTTTCATTGAGTTGTAATAATCCTTTATTTAATTGTGATGGTGTGTGGTTGTGATGGTGTAGAAGGTGAATTAGAAACAAATGGAGCGAGGACATTCTGTCTATTGAAATTCAAGATCAAATTCAAGACACGAAATGGTGGCATCTTCATGTTTATGCGAATAACATTTTACATTGCACAATGAAAAATCAAAGTGGCAACCAATATGGTGTAACATTTGTTCAAAAGACTTATGTGTTCAAGTATTTGATGAACTTGAATGGGCGATAATGTGGGGGATTATTTGGAATTGAGATGTTACAATTTTTTTGGGGAGTGTTTGAATGGTATTTGGTGGCATGTGAAGTAATTACATGATCACCATGATGGGAGTGATGTATTGGGCACCTGAAATGCTCATACATTATTCTTGTGAAAATTTTGGCACCACACAATGATTTTATTGTCAATTGATTATACACTTGACATTAATACAACGTCTTACCACATCTTTGCATTTTAAAGAAATCATGGTATGGTTTGTCGAAAATTGTATTACAAGATCTTTCAAAGATTGAAGCACAACATTTGAATGTGTAGTCCAATTTTGTGCAATCCATAATGCACTATTCATGGTGTCCAATTACATTCATCTCCCCATGTCCCTTCAAACATTGTGTTTGTCCACACCTAAAACTTTTGCAGCAACCTTGTTGTTACTGTTGGTTGACCCAAATGGTAACATACACACAATGTCCTTGGCAAGAACTAAATCAAACTTCTTTTGATTCGATAAATGTTCTATATATAATCCTTACATTTTTGTTTGACAACACCTCATGGTTTTGCTTCACATTTTGTAATTATGCAAGGTAATCAAAGAGCATGTTATTGAACAATGGATGGGAAATGAATTTCTCAAACACAACATGTTGGGTAGTGGAATCTAAATCTTTCATTCATTCAATAACAATCAATGCAAACTTTTTGGACAAATATCATTAGTAAAAAACCCCCTTTTTTAACCAAAGGTTTTCAACTACATGACATTTGCAACTATGATTCAAGTGGGATTTTTTAATTCTAAAATAAAATTATGAAAATTACCAATTAAGTTGATTTGTTTACTATATTAGTATATAGTTGAAAGCATTTTTCAATTGGGTGGTCATTTGCCGAATATTTTTGGCATCAACAATGTCTCCAAGTTGAACTTTTAACTATGTTGGTAAACAATGTGAAGCATGTTTCAACTACATGGCCATTTTAAAATTATTTTTGGTGTCTAAGGTTTTTTAATTGGCACATAGTCAAGACATTGATTAGTGTTCAACTATTTTGGATGGTAAAATGTATTAGAGGATGGATGAAATGTAGTCTTGTTTGCAACTATCTTTTTCAACTAAGTTAAACGACTAATAGGCAATTATAGTTTTATACATATAATATTTTAATATTTATTTTAAAATATGATAACATTAAATTACATGTAAATTTTATTTGTATAAATGAATAGTTTTTTTTTTGCTTAAAACATTAAACTTTAATTTCAAAATAAAGTTTTAAAAAAAATTTAAAATATATGTTAGTACTTATGTTTATGTTCAATACACATGTAATTTATTATTTCTATGTAGATCATTACAACATATCAAGTAATGATACATAATTAATAATATTGTGCAACTTTAATGTTTATTCAATTTTATACACATGATATATTATATTTGTTTAAAATTATGATAAAGACTCATTAAACATGAATGTACCCTATGTCATTGGCCCAAGTTTGAATGCATTCAATTGAATTTCCTTCCAAACCTTTTTTTGCAATTTGTTTGAATTTCCAACAACAATACTCACTAAAATTCAATAATATTGTTCACATTTTAAGTCTCAAAATTACAAAATCAAAATTATTAAATCAAACTCGATGAGTGCTTTCCAACAATACCAAGAATTTCCCCAAATTCCAATATAGTTTTCAATTTTGGTTTTCTTTCAAAAACTTTGATGAAAAAATGGTTCAATAATCAATAGATTCCACATTGTAGCTCCAAACATTCTAAACCAAGTTAGTGCACCCCTGTTCATTGAGAACTTTTTGATGATAAGTTCCATAATATAACCCAAGACACAGTGGTTTGGGAGATATCATTATGACACAATAAAACAAACTACCTTCCTTCATGGATAGATAAGGTAACATGTGTTGTTGGCCCCAAGTGTGAACACACTCAACTCATTTTCCCTTCGAAACCCATTTTTTTGTAATTTGTTTGAATTTTCAACAACAAAATTCATTCTAAATTTAATACCTTCCAAACCTTAAGTATGAAAATTATGAAGTAAATTTTATTAAATCTAACTTAGTGACTACTTTCCAAGTTTCCAAGTACACCTTTGGATTTGAAATTTTTTTTAATGATTTTTTAAATGTTTACTAAGAAAATGGTTCTATAGTCAATAAACTTTGCATTGTAACTCCAAAAAATTTGAACCCAAGTCAATGCACCCCTATTCATTGTTATGTTTTCAAAGATATCAATAGCATTATATGAAGCAATTTGGTTTGAGAAATCTCAACAGATAGAATAAAACAAAACAAATTATTTACATTCATTGATATATTAAATTATGTGTAATTTTAATTTTTTTGTATAAAATGAATGGTTATGTATGATGCAAATATTTTTTGTGCATATAAATAAAAAACTTTATTTTAAGGAAATTTAGGGATATTCTGAAATATAAATTTGTAATAATGTGCATGTTCAATGCACCTAATTAGTATTCATATGTAAATTGGATTTTAATCTACAACATATCAAATAATGATACATAATTAATTTTTTTGTGGAACTCTAATATTTATTCATTTTTATAGACGTGATATCTCAATATTTGTTTTAAATTGTAATAAAAATTCATTAAACATTAAACTACATGTAAATTTTTATTTGTGTAAATGAATGCTTATGTATGATGTAATCCTTTTTTGTGCTCGTAAATATTAAAATTTAATTTCAAAATAAAATTGAAAGAAATTATGAAATATGAATTTGTAATAATGTGTGTGTTCAATACGTGCATCATTTATTAATTCTATATAAATTCAATTTTAATTTACAACATATCAAGTAATGATACATAATTAATATTTTTTGGAATATGTTTAGTACATGTGTAATTTATTATTTCCATGTAGATTCAATTTTAGTTTACAACATATCATGTAATGACACATAATTAATATTTTTAATATTTTTAATTTAATTCAAACCCTAAATCAAAGCTTTTAATCCTTACCTTTAGTGATGATCCTTCATTCACTAACATTAGAAGGAATGTCAAAATATAATACTTTGTTGAATAATTTCCTTGTAGATCTTGAATGACAGTTACAAGCACATCCAACATTCAAGTCTTGACCTATAATAACTTCATGAAAATCCAGCAAAATCTTTGAACACCTCTTGCCACGATCCTCCCTCATACATGATTCAGTTATTTTAGAGATGGGTTGTGACGGACTTTCAGGAGGCATGTAAAAAAAATCCAAATGTAAATCATCATTTTCTTCTTCCAAGGAATGTATAATGCATTTTGTAGTCCCTTAAATGGCCTCGTCTATTTGATTAATCTCTCTTTGAATCATGGTTTTTCCTTTTGATTTCTCCATGGCTACAACATTCCCCTTCCCCTAAGAGAATATTTAAACTTCACAAAGCACAATAGCAATTCCTACTTGATGATACCTTGACTTTTGGACCTTTGTTGAATAACATATGCAATTCACACTCAACAATGCCATGACTATTGTCGACAAACAATTGTAGTTGGCGTCTATACCTAAACCTTAACCGTAATCATATGAAAACAACTATCACAAGTAGAAATTGGTCAAAATGTAACCATTCTTTTTACGACTACATGTGATTATTAATTATTTGCAACTACATTTGGACATTTTGTAACCATTTATTGTGTTGGTCATATTTGTGACTACACTGCAACTAGTTTGTGGCTATTTTGGTGTTCATCCTTCCATGTGAGCAACATTTAATTTGGTTTTCATCCAACAAGAACAATTTATGTCCCATTAGTTGCAAATGTGACCAATTTAGTTACAACCTTATGAGTATTCAAAGGTGTATTTTGTGAATTCTAAGAAATATAGTTGGGTGTATTAAAATTTATAAATGTATATTTTGAATGTATATGAACAACCATATTACATGTGTATTCAAATAATATTATTAACATAAATGGCCTCAATATTATGGTTACATTAATTAGTGTACATTTTGAGTATATTAAAATTTTATGTAAAATATTTATTAGATATATTGTGCTCATATTTCAAGTTTATTCAAACCATCTTATTATATTTCTTAAAATTATTAATATAAATATAATATAATATAATATGTTTATATTAATTACATGTAGTAAAAATAAGTTTAGTAATATTTTATTACATAATGATCATAATGATGATGATGATGATGATGTTAGAATGATAAGAAAAATAACTATATAATCACTGAAATAATTACTAAAAGTTTAATATATTATTATTATATTATTAGATTATTTTCAAATGACTAATGTACTTATTACAAATTGATTTCAATTTATTAAAATATTAAGAAAATAATAAATCATAATAGATCTAACAAGTGACATAATAATATATAATAATAAAATAGCTAACATAGGTTAGCTACAAATTACATTATTATTATTATTATTATTATTATATATAATCAATTATGAAATATTAATATATTATAATATTACCATAAATATCAATATATAGTTTTAATTTTTTATATTTCAAATTTATAATTAATATTTATATATTAATTACGGATATATAATTTTTAATTTCAGTTTTATTATTTTATAATAATTATTGTAGGAGTTAGAATGGAAATCTGATAAATTAATATACAAATGCATAAATTATTTTCAAAGAAAAAATATTCTTGCTAAAAATATTTATTTGAATAATTCATAAATAGGTATAATGAATGAAGTAATAATATGAATAATAAAAATAAAATTGTAAATGTTTGTTACCAACTAACTACAATAATAATTGAATTAATGTTTTTTATTAAATATTTAAAATTAAAATTATTATGAATTATAAAAATGAAAATAATTATGGAAATAATTATAATAAATAGTTAGCTTAGGCTAGGTTTTAATTATATTATTATATTTTAAAAACTAATACTCAATTTTTTTATAATCATTCATTATTAATTATTAATAACTGAATATTTCAGTTATTATATTAGTTTATTTGGTTATAAATTATAAATAAATAAATTATTAATAATTAGCTAATTATTTCAATATTAGCCAATTACTAGTTAATGAAATTGGTTGATAGATCATTATAGTTCATATTAATTAAACTTAATTATTATCATTATTTATCTGGCTAATAAATTAAGTAATATTTAATAATAACTAATAATATAATTAATTCAGTAATCATAATATTAATGATTATTATTATAAATAATTAGTTAGTTAATTAGTTAGCTTGTTAGTTGTCATTTACCTACTTAATTGTATACTTTTCAAGATGAGAATGAAAGCCAAAACATATGGGATAAACTTTTTAGTTGTAAGTCATTTGTGACTAACATTTTTTTTCGCAAACGACTTGCAACTAAAGAGTTTATCCCATATGTTTTGACTTTCATTTTCACCTTGAAAAATATATAAACAAGGTGTTTTGTCTTTACATTTTCATATTTAAAAACATGGACATATGGGATAAGCCAATGAAAATGACTTAACTCAAAATAAAATATAAATATTCATGTTTTTACACCTAACTACATACTTCCCTAGCTTACCTACCTATTTTTCTATCTGCCTACCTACCTAAATAAGTATTTGGCCTAGGTAGGTAAATAGGTGTTTAGCCTAAATGGGTGGGTAGGTATATAGGTAGGTACCTAGTTCAACCTACATATTTAAATATTTATGTAAATTGAATTTGGACAAATTCAATTAATATGCCACGTAGCAAATTTCTATTGCACCACATGTCACAATCTAAACATCCAAACATAAAAATTAAATGTTTTAGATTATTTCAAATAATAATAAAATATTTTTAATTATTAAAAATTGGAACACATGGCAACACATAATTTGTTCCCATTGTTCACCAAAAAAGTCGCATTTTAGTTGCATACAATAATGCGTATATGATAAATCAAAATATGAAGGCGTATTTTGTTGACTTTTTCTTTCATCCAAAATTCGTTGTCGTTTGCGACTAATGTCAATGTGACTTGTCCAACGTGACTATTAATATTTTAGTTGCAAATGTCACTTGCAATTAAAAATTATTCGTAGGGACTAGTTGCAAAATGGCCATGTTTTACTAGTGTATTGAATCATAACCTTGAATGTTCATTGATTCTTCTATCATGTTTCATCCATCAACACAACTTTAACTTTTTGACAATAACAACACTAGAATCTTCATACAATTAATCACATAGATTAAAATTAATAAATTCACATATTCTAACATGTAGGCTTGAATAATTAAAAAAATTGGGATTTCTTTAAATATATAACTTAGTTCATGGATCCTTGTTGAAGAAAATTTTTAATGAAAATTCAACAACAAATATAAAAATTTATATTGAATAAAGATTATTAATTGGGTCTAATTATTGTGCGTAAATCAATGATGTGCTTGTAAATAGTGGAACCAAACCAACAATGAAATATTTAATATACTAAAAATATGAAACATTCCCAAAAACAATTGATGTAAATCCTATGTGTTTCAAGTTTAATTCAAGCTCAATTTTGGATTTCAAAAGTGGTTATAGCCTTAAATGTGTGCTTTTGGACTTTTTATTATTTGAAATTTTTACATGTCATAAAAATATATATTACACAATATTACATAACCATTTTAATTATTTCCAAATTCAATGTTGAGTTGGACCAAATTTAGTGGATCTTTCAACAATGGTTACATTTTGAATGTTTTATTGTGTTGGACCCACCATATATAGAAACAATGTCCATGAACAAAATGTATTATCTTGTGAAGAATGTAAAAATGCACATTTCAAAAATAAACGATACTAATATTCCCTCACAAGTTGATATAAAAAGTTATACACCATACCCATGATTTTATTTTTTCAAATTTCTCTTGCTTGAAACTCTAGACATTATTGTGAATGATTTTCACATATTTAGGCCACTTTCTAGATTTTGGAAACAATCCTAAACCCCTCCCCTCTCAAAAAGAAAAAAGGGGGAAAAAATGTTTCCATGGTAACCGAAGTTGAATATTTTGATTTAGTTGCCATTGAACAATGTTATGGTGACATTTTGATTGGCATCAAACAATTGTGGTATCATTTTGGTCATTGACCCTTTCGATTTCCAATCATTGACTCTTTCCATTTTTGGTCACCACCAAATAGTTGCAACTGATTTTATTACCATTAAATAATCAAAATAATTTATTATTGCTAACTATCCAATTAACCTAGCGATTAAATGAACATGCAACCATCCAATTGCAACGAAATTGCATTGAAAAATGGGACCTGCAAGTGCCTAAAATATTGTTTGGATACCACTATGGAATACAATCTAACACCAAGTATTCTCCATACATGACTTTAATTGGTAGAACCTTGAGATTGATAGTGGACAACAATATTAGCAACCTAGTGGAAGTTGTTGATGACCAATTAAGACCCTAGGAGATTACAATATGTATGGTTAGAAGATGGAGTTGGTGGCACAACTACATCAACCATTGTTGGATAATGTGGATCAAGCTCATAAGAAGTAGTGCAAGACTTACCTTGCTAAGAAAGGATGCATGTTGTTCATTGTTTTCAAGGTTAGAAAGATATGGGTGAAAACAAAGAAACCCTTAAGAAGAAATCTTTGCTAGCCACTTGGGAAGGTCTTTATATGTTTGCGGGATATTAGGATAACAAGGGAAATCAAGACCAAGACAAAGGGAACAAAACATGCATTATCAAGGACAAAGGAGAGTGGATTTGGGGGAGACCAAAAGTAGACTTGTAGGTGTACCATCATTCACTTTGAGGCATGATCTATGGGGGCACATATTTTTAAAATATGGAATGCTAACATATGTGACTTGAAATTAGGGTTGTGGATGAAGGCTTAGTGGGATGAAGTTGAAAATTTGACAATTGTTGAAAACAAGAAAATGATAAACTTTTGGCAATTAATGGTGATGGGGAAGAAAATTTTAGTTGCCTTTTTGTTGTGCCTTTTTTTGGTGTATGTGTGTTTTGTTTTTTTTAAGTTATTAAAGACAACAATGTTACAATAATTTTTGCTTCAATGATGTTTGGTTGTTTTTGGTGGGACATGTGCTATGGAGTTGTTGTGATGCATGGTATAAGGGTGGCAATGCAAGGAAAAGAAAGTTAATTGGTTTTTCATTTTGTATTCTTGGATTTAACATAAGTAATATGAAAATTTCTTTGTTGATTGTTGGGGAAGAATGCCCTTGCAATCAAAGACTTATAACTTTCCCTTTGAAGTGATGTTTTTCTCATTGCACCATGAACTTCATAGAAAGAAATCTAGGTTTATAAACAACATTTTGGGGCCAATTTGAGGGAAATGATGAAATGCATTAGGGATTTTCTGAGTGGTTGGAGTGGTAGAAAAATCTTGGATTTGACATGTAAAAGTTGTGGGGAGCTTCAAGGGGGAAATTTGGGTTTCAAAAAGAAGTTTGGGTATGAGTTGGAAAGATTATTTTGATGATAGATCTAGGGACCTTGTATTCCTTTCCTTGTTCAATTTCCCAAGCAAATTGGGCAATGAGGTTTTGTTCATCATGTATTTTTGGGGGATAGTTCCATATGTGGTTGGAATTTTTTGCAATTGTTGGGATTTATCACGGATATAACTAGTTGGCTTGTGAGAGCAAAATCAAAGAATGTTGATCCCTAAAGGCCCATAATATCCTATTTATGTGTTTATTAGGTAGGACAATGATTTACATTTTGATTTGATGTCATTATAGTTGTTTGGTGACAACATTATCATTTGTTCTTTTGATCGTTCTTTCTCATGTTTCAATTGAAGGAACTTTGACCATATAGAAATTGGTTTCCTTTTTGGGTGATACCATTCATTTTCAAAATCCAAACCCTTTGGTGACCCTCAACAATCCACATAAAACATCACTTTTAAGGAACTTGGTTGTGATAGGATATCAAACGATCACCTCTATCTTGTGCACCTACATGAGGTGATGGCTTGGGAAAAGGTTTGATACGCCTAGTTCAGCTAAAATAAAATAAAGTCTACATATAACATGACCAATTTGGGGGCAAAAAAAATTGGGGTGAAAGGAAAAGGGAAGAAATAAAACATACAAGGACATGTCATCATATCATTATTGACTAATAAGGTTATATGGGATATGTGATGAGGATGTACATATTCAAATTTCATGTAGCTTGGGCAATCATTGTTATTGGGCCTTGTGTGTAATGAGAAGATGGTACAATGAAATTGGAAAGTTGAAATAGAAAGAGAACAAGCAAACAACAAAGTGATTGGGAGGTAGTTGATAGACACAATTGAATGTGTATGGTATGAATGGAAGGACTCTACATGAATGTGAATGACAAATTTTGTGATCAATGGGGGGAGATCATGGATTGGGATTTTCTTCTCAGTGTGCCATTAACATTGGGAATGGAGCAAGACAAATAAAACAATGGATTTGGGAGAACGAGAAAGTAGAAATAAGTACTCGCAAGGAACAAGCAGGATTTTAGGTTGCAGGACGGAGTAATAGGAGCTTGGGCTGCATGAGCTTGAGCAGAGAGGTTAACTTTCCATGAGATCTTTGGCTAAGTTTTGGGCAAAGGGGGCTGACACATGAGCTAGGGTGGAGCAAGTGAAGAGAAAACCTAGGCTGGGGGGCTGCATAGGCTAGGAGAAGACCCCCATCCTTAGGCCATCCATTCATTCTAGGTTGATATCAATGTTGGTGCTAGTTTAGATCAAGCCCATGTGAATAGGGCAAATACATTTTTCCAAAGTTATATAACTTTAACATTACCAAAATTCAAAATTATAGAATGTGTATGTGGTGAGCTTGATGTCCAGCTATCACCCACACATTGGCTACAAGTTCAAGTTTAAAATTGTGCCCCAAAATCTTACACTGATGCGAAGTCTCTTGTCTCTTCCCTCTAGGTAAAGCCCCAACAAAAGGCCAGATCCTGAATGGCTGGCTCTGGTCACATATCTGGTTGAAACTGGAGCAACTGGTATACAAAACTGGTCATTACAGGAGCAATGTTTAATTTTTAAGGATGCTTCCATAGTGGGAATTGCAAAGGACAAAGTACCTTTGAAAGTTCAGAGTCGTTGAACAACAACATAGGGGGCTCTCAACTTCAGTGTACTTTTCTCAAACACCGAGGTCTTGGTCAACAATGGCCCTAGAGCGGCAGCTGTTTCATTGTTTGTTGAAGATGGTCAGTGGAACAGGCTAGAAAACTCGTGCACAAACAGAGGAGCCTTGGTGTTGAAGATTTCAATGCTGCATATTATTTGCAGACCTGGTTGCATTGCCATACCCACAGAAACTGTGGTTGATGCAGTATAGATGTGATTTTGTTGCATTGCCATACCAGCAAAAACTGTGGTTTATGCTGTATAGATTATAGATCGGTGTTGGGTGGTTCTTTTAATCCACTGCCAGTTCTTTGACTGATTACATATGCATATATATATAGTCAGGGAGTTCAATTTGTGAAAACACTTGCCCCTGAATCAACTTGGCAAAAAACAAATCTTGATACCTGCCCTTCGCTCCAAACTGGAATTTTTTTTAAAAGTCAAAGAACTGAGAAAGAATCAACTGTTCTTTCATGAAAACTGGTGGTTCTTTGAGGGGTTTGAAATACCTAGAACCAGTGGTCTTTTTAATTTGGATGTTTCTGAATACCAGAACTGGCCAGTTCTTTGATTCTGATTTTTTTTTTCAAATACCTGAAACTGGCAGTTCTTTGAAAAATCAAATAACCGCCCAACACTAGTATAAATGTGATTTTGTGTTTGAGACTTTCATTTCTCTGCTGGACGCACACATCTGGTGATGGGAAATACAACTCGAGTATCAAAGGTGATCCAGAAGCTGCTAACCAAACAATTCTGGATTATTTCTAAGTTTTGGAGCAGGTTCTGTATGATTGCCTTGGATTTGCTAAGTATAGGCTGACATTGCAGTGTTTATAAACTGACCCTCATTGAGTTTTATATCTTCTAAAAGATATATTGCTTACCATATTCTTGGCAAGGTATCAAGGACTGTTTTGTTATTTGTTGATAACAGCTTGTAGCACCTTGAGTGCTGTGTTACCCATTGGATGTCAAAAATTCATTAGTTTAATGTAGGGTAAAGCCTGTGGGGCAGGGATTTACCAGAATAAGGGCCCCTAAGGGGGGCTGGAATTCTGGTAAAGCCCCTCTCTGAGGACTTTACTTGGCCTAAAAACCCAGCTGGGCTTTCTTTTAAAAATTCCTGCCGTACCTGGGGTCAGGTATCCTGGAATTTTTGATAGAAAGCCAGCAGACTTTGCATTGTCCATGGGCTTTATGCTTTGGGTAAAGCCCACCACCTGTCAGATGCTAGATTATGTGGTATAAAGCTCCTGCACATACACTGCAGAAACAACCAGCAGGTTTCTACATTCTGGTGTAGTTCTTTTTGTCACTCTTGTGTTGAGCCATTCATCTGCTTCAGTGAACCAGCACCCACCAGTGCACCGTCCACTGGATGCCTGCATTATGCAGTTGTGGATGAACCTCATCTGAGTTAATATTTGGGTTCACTTTGGGAACTAAGTCTGTAACTACTAGGTAAGTAGATGGATTCCTACATGGCTCTTTTTGTTGCCTACCTACTGACAACCTGCTTGTGGGTTGTTAGTTCGTAGTTCTTTAAAATACAACTGAGCTAACTACCATGGTTATCAACAGAAAACTGTTTCCTGATCACTTATCATCCATCCTTCTTGGTGCACTGGTGGGTGTTGGTTCACTGTGACCCCATTCATCTAGCCAAAATCCCCACCCCCACCCCAAACATTTGCCCGAGATGTGATCTTGTGCTGTACTGAGTACTGTATGAAAGAGTCTGGGATGTGGGTTTTCTCTAGTTCTATGCAAAAGTTCTCCAAAGTTGGGTTTTCTCTAGTTCTATAGAAAGTTCTCCAAATTGGGGTTTTCTCTAGTTCAATATGGAGTTTTCCAGATTCAAAATGTTTCCATAGACATGATACACCTGTGGACCTCCAAGTAGATTGCTTGATACATCCACAGGCAGCTGTATGGCATGTATGTGCACCATTGTAAATCTTCTTGAGTGCCTAAGAGTTGCTCAAGTACACAAGTAGTTGTCCTTTTTCACTTCACACCAAGGGTTGATGCGAGGTAGTGGAGGGAACTTTTGTTCTTGAATTTTTCCTTTAGATGATTTTTGTAAATTATTGAAGAGAGTGAGTGACATTGGGGGATGGAAATTTCTCCACAGGAATGGGAAGTGAAGCTCTGTTTTGAAATACTTGTAGTGGGCATTGCTTGGTCCAAAGGGGTCACCATTTAATCTCTACTCAAAGTGAATAAGAAGAGCATGGTAGCCAAAGTTCATTCACCCAAAACAAATAAAATTGCCACATCTGCAGTGCTCTCCAAAACATTGAAGCTACATTGGTCTATCCTTTAAAATGGAAAAAAAAAAACCCCCAATGAGATTGTGGCAAACTTGATTCTAAAGAAAATTTCCAGCTTAATGGGACTGGTTTTGGGTGTACCAATCAATTTAGGAAGCCAATACCAAACTCAATTCCAACTTGCAAAAGACTCTTCAACCAGGGATGCCAGGGTGCAATGACGGGACTTCAGATCAAAAATCACAATGTAGGCTCACCATGTCACCTCATGACTTCGTAGTTGAGGTGCCAGCTTGCTCTCGTTGGATTTGTGATGTCACCTGGATGAACTTCTGGCCTCAGGAAACCCTAAACCCAACCTATGTTCATTTGCTCACATTTATGCAAAGACCTCCTTGGATTGTTTTAGAGAGTGCATTGGAGAGTGCAAAAACTCAAAAGGCATTTTCAAAAATGGAACACCCATAGGTGTGGGCTTTCCATTTTCCAAAATGTCTAATGTCTTTTTCTTCAATAAAAATCCTCATGATACCCCATCACATATCATCACATATTATAGGGAAAAAGTAAAAAATAATATTCAAGCATATAGTCTTTATGCTTGGTAAAGCCCTTGACCACAAGCTTTACTAGAATTGGGCTCACACTCAACTCCCCCTCTCATGAGCCCTTATTCCATCAAAGCCCGCGGCCAAAGGCTTTTACCCTACACATACACAACAAAGTACCCCAAAAAAGACCAGCGCTGGGTGGTTACCTGGTTTGGTTAGTGAAAATTGAACTGGAAGAGAGTCTAATTTTGGATTCTGGTTTTGGCACCAGAACTACGATGGGGTCTAGAACTGGACCTGGTTCTGGAATCTCAATTGGACCCAGTTTTGAAACCTGAATTGGAACCTGAACCCAATTTTTTATTAAATACTTTTTTTTTTTGGCAAACAGATTGGAACTAGGGGCTAACCAAAGGCTAATCAGAGGTTCACTGACAGTTAACGACCACACCAAAATCGGGTCTAATTTCCAGAACCAAAACTGGAACTGAAACCTGAATTAATTTTTTTCAAGAACCAGACCCAAGGTTCCATTTACTAAGTAAATATTAGCACATCTTTATACATTTCACTCAGACGGTTGCCATCCTACTCACTCTAATTTTCATCCAGAACCTCACATGAGTTAATATTTGGTTTCACCTCGGTAACCAATTACAATGAAAATAGGTCTCATATATAGGTGGATATGTAGAAAAATAGGTAACTACTAGGTCAATAGATGGTTTATACGTAGGGAAGGACTGTTTTTACTACCTAGCTACTAACAACCTGGTGGTGAGTTGTTAGTAGGTAAGTAGGAAAAAAAGCAAACTGAGCTAACCACCATGGTTTAACTAGGGATCTGGAACCCGACAGAAAGCTGTCTCCTGACCACTTATCATCCATCCTTCATGGTGCGCTGGTGGGTGCTGGTTCACTGTGGCCCAGACAGAGTACAATTCCCATATGTGTCCTACTCTGTGAACGCATTATGAGCGACGAAGAGCGGCAGCGCTTGTCGAAGCAAATCGTGAAGCAAATCTGCCACAGTTAAAGTTAGGCTACCTTAGTTGCAAGTCGGGGAGCGTTAATGTCGGCTGACAGCATCCCGCCTGCATGCAAGCTGGACACTGGAATGAACACCACCTCGCACAGAGTCGCAACTGCAGCATCTCCGATGAGATGAGCAATTTAGTCAGGGACAATTACATTGGTGCTCAACTGACGAGGAATCACGAGGAGGACTTGGGGAGTATTTTGGCTAATAAGTAATTCGTCGTTGTGCTTTTGTGAGATGGGGGACAGAGTAGTGTGACCAGAGAATCAAATCGAACTGGCTGTGTGGCAGATTAACTGGCTTGTCTTGGACACAACCACCACCTGATTTTGGCTTCTCGATGAAACCCTTTCCTTTGGAAGACGCTAAACACCCAGTAACCAGCACTGTCCAGTGCAAAACATGGTCAACAAATGCACAGCCCTGCTGCTCAGAGCTTGCCTAGTTTTGTCCTAATGTTGATGTTCGAAGCTGAAATTTATGCTACTGGTTGGTATGCTCAGTGTTTCTTTGAGGCACGATTTCAGCAGATGAAATGAGAAGTTAGGATGAAAATTATAATACACAAGATGAAATGAACATGCGCACACGCATACACAGGGGACCAGTCTTCTCACCTAAATTGGTCCTCATGGGAGTTTCGTCCCCAATTTTGGACTTGCCTTACCTACATCTTCATATTGCTTGTATTCTTCATCAAATCAAGCCTTGCCAAAATAAGATCCTGAAAATCTTCTAACCAGTTACCCAATTTCATGAAACAATACCCAAATTCGCTTACTTTTATGGCTACACTCAAATTGGGGATGAACCAGGGATTAGTGGATCAAACTGGGGTCAAGAACTAGGGCGGATTTACATATAAGTCAAGTATCTTTACCATCTGTCCATAAATGCTAATGCTCACAAATCTGTGGGTAGTCACTACTCTAGTACCTTTTCAAATTCAATGATAATTAATTTTTTTTTGAAAATGTCTAAAAATTATCTAACTTTGAAGTCTGTGGTTAGTTGCTAGAACTTGGGGTTGGAAGAGGCATTCCAAGGATATTGCTATGGGCTCGAGAAGTTGAAGGCTTATTAATATGGCATGGCCCAGATGACAAGGTTTCTTGTGGCCTCTGTGATGTGTCCATCAAATGTGGCCAAGCCAATTTCTAGAAATGTATAATATTGTGACCAAAGAAATGGGAGAAAGGCTACCAAAAATGGACACAGACCTGTATTACATACATCTGCAACTACAAAAATTGAACACTCCTGTGAAGATGAGGTTTGATACATTTTCTTCTTTTCACTTTCTGAAATTACAATTTGTTGTTTGCTCCAATTTTCTCCAACCTGGTCAAAATTCAGCAAGTTAAATCTGCAATCTGCAATTCAGAGCTAGCATTTGCAAGTCACATTTGTAGTGTCACTCAGATTTGCAAGAACAAATATGCAACTTGTCACTCTTTGTGATGGGTTCTGAAAGTTGTGCTTTCTAATGGGATCTATAGTAATCTATCAAATTTTCATGAGTGCCTTTTTGTGCAATGTAACAATGTCCAAGTTGTTTTACCAATGTCATAAAATATATTACGGTTCAATACAAAAAAGTACTTGACTATTTTCCTTTTTTTGGGCAAATGATACTAGTGAACTTATTAATAATTGAGGGTTGTTGTTGGTTAAAGATGTTTATACTTGTTGCATTATTTTGATGTCTTATTATTGACCTAGTTAGTTTCTGATGCTACTACTTCCAAAGTCTTTTTCCATGGTTCTAATTTCAGTTATTATCATTTGTCACTTGTCACTTCTTAATTACATTTGTTAACTTGACTTTTTTCATCATCATCCATGTCTCCTTCCATATAATAGGATATTGTCCTCTTCTTTCATCTAGCAATCATTTGTAGCCTTGCCTTCTTTCTTTCAATGGCCTCTGTAATTTATTTTTCTTTCTCTAGAGAGATTGGGTGTAGGTTTGAAAGAGAGTGGTGTTTATTGTTGGGTGTGGTATTGTTGTAAGTCTTGTGTGCTGAAAAAAAGAATGACATTAATGGTGAGCCAATCTTCAGACCATGCATCCCTGATATGGGATGGTAAATTCATTGAACCAATTATGCGTCAAGGAAACAAGATCAAGATCCCAGACCTCGCGAGCAACCATCAAGAAATGGCTTCAATAGCTGAATTGATGGGTCTTTGGGGCCAACAATTTGAGATGGATGGTACAAAACTGACAAGCATTGTCTAAGGGTGTGAGGAAAATATCTGGCTTCACCTCTTTCCTAAATTTGTCCATTTGATTATGTTGAAAAGCCTAGGAGAGTGGGGTTAGGGTGAACTGAAAAGCTTTTGCAGGTGATGGTATTAGTACTGTAATCTTTAAAGTCCAATTTGAACTTTAAGTCTACAAAATGATAGGTCAAGGGTCATGCTGCCAAAAATAAGTATTTTAACCTTAAAATGTACACAATGCACACTTGCACCAGTGGATGGATAGAGTTCATACATGTTTTAACTTTTGTTGTTAAAGCCATCTTCTATGTTGCACAAGTCAATGTGCTTTGGAGAAACCCAACAATATATGTTTGTCTTGTAAATGGATGTGGATTGGTTTGGTTCCATTAAATATCATGGTGTCATATAGCTAGCTTGGAGTTGTCTATAACACATGTGTAGAAAATATCTGTTGCAAATGGCAAATTTGAGTGACAAATCACATGCTCATCTTCATGTAACTTTGTCCATTTGTCAATGATGTGTTTCAAATTTGCAAATCAGTGTTGTTGGGCTCATGTTGAAAATGTTATCTATCATGAAAAACTATATAGCCTAAGAGGTGCTTGTATTTATTCTTGTGTAAAACAATGATGTCTACAATCGAGTTTTGTGGACCTTGGCTTGTAGACTACATAGCAGAAAAAATGCATTTAGTTGTATTCTTAAAGGACTTATTCTCAATTTGATTTTGTCATTTTGAGCAAGATCTCCAATTTTTAGTGCTTGAATTCATTGCAACTCTTGTTTCTTGTGAATTCCTAATTTGGTCAATTATTGCAACACATAGGTGATTATTGGACTTTTTTTATCCTTCTCTTGGTTTCAAAATTTATAGCTTTAGATAATTGTGAATTTTTTTACAACATCCAAAGATACTTGAAGACTTACTCCTAACGTGACTAAAGGTAGATCAATGGAAGCTGCATCATGTAATTGGTATGACACATGAATTTTGGTTTCAAATAAACTAATAGTTTTTAAAATTTCAAACCAACGCCAACACTTAAATGCAACAAGACAATTGGGAGCGCTAGATCAAATGAACAAGATTTTTTTGTGAAATATTTATTAGTTATAGCTTTCAATTAAATAACCACATTTTTTAACATTTGAATTTTTGTTTGATGATCTTACATTGTTTATATGTGTAGGTTTGCAAATAAAGTTATCATACTCAAGACATGATATTGCATTGATAAGTAATTATTTTATGTTATAGTCATTGTACATGACAATGTGGTGTTATTAGTCAAATGTTTCCACCCTTGACTTGGCATGTGGTATAAATAGCTATGGATAGTTTTGTTTCAACTATTATTTTAACATGCGTGTTAAAATATGAATGTGGACATTGGTTGTTGAATGATGCCTTAAATAGAGTTATTACAATCACCTTGAAATTTTAGGGATAATTAATTCATGTTCTGTCGAATCCCACAATTGAAATGATTGGGTGGATATGGGTTGAATAAGGTGAACTCGTCATGAACTCAAAAAAACAAGTCATTAATAAATCCTTTCCTATCCTTCTTCCACAAATATGAGTTGAAAAACATTCATAACATGTGTTTTATGCAAGATCCTTGTTACAAAAACTTGCGCATTGTGTGTTTGTTCATTGGCCATCAAAAAGGCATTTTCACTGTTCAAGAATATGATCAAAAGTCCTTATGCCCAATGTTAGTAAAATGTTATGAATAACTACATATAATGTTTTTAGAAATTCCAAATGTTTTGCAATCAACTCCTAGAGATATTGATGCAAGGTCTAGCTTGGGTATATCTGAAATGACAAGTGATGGTCATGAACCGATAAAGAAATGTATGAGTCAAGAACTACTATCATTTTGACGATGGCAAGTTGACATCAAGGACATTAAAGGCTCATTGTAGTGGTGGAATAAACATGAAAATATGTTCCCTATTGTGGGATTACTTGCATGACAAATATTGGGCATTGCAAGTTTTCAAATTGAATGTGAACAACTTTTTTTTGTTGGCAAGCATTCTTTTGATTTGTTGTAATGCACATCATTGATTTAACATTTGGAAAACAATTGTTTATGTTGGGTGGTAGGTAATAGGTATGCCTTTAACAAAATTCATGGTTTAACTGGGTCAAAACTAAACCACAACTAAACCTACAATTTTTTGCTTCCATTGGCATTAATATTGAATTAGTTGCAAAGGTGTTGTTGTCTTGTCCTCATTTGAAATTTTAAAGATCATGGTTTTATTAAATATACATACCATGCAAGTGAAAACCATGTCGATAGTACTTGACATGAAGACTTCTAACAAATATCATAGCCAAAACCACATGGAATTCTAAAATTTTGAACAATCATCATATCTATTTGAAAAGGGTGAAGATCAAAAGACATTGTTTCCCCATGAATCCCTTGTCTCCCATTGGAGTATTTGGTATTTGAATTTGTGTATTATGGACACTTTTGAGCATGTCTTTGAGCATTCCTTATGGTTGGATTCAAAAAAGCATTTGATAAGCACCACCATTTTTTTTTATTGGGCAAGGTTCTTGAAATTAAGAAACCCATGCATATAATCAATTTTTTTGAATAGGAGATAATTGAGCCCATAAAGAATTAACAAAGTTTAAATTCCAAAAAACTAGAACCGATACTTTTTTTTCAAATAGCAAAAATAACAAAATTTGCAACCAAAGGTTCTTTAAATATCTAAAATTTTAAATACCTAAAACCATGCTTCTTGAAAAAAATCAAATAACTTCTCCACATTGGAATAAACCCAATGTTTTCCAATCTTGAAGGCATTGAATAGACTTTGAGGTTGAGATGGAAATTGAGATGTTTAAAGAAATAAACTAGTGTTGGCCAACTTTTGATTTGAATTTTCAAAGTTGATGAGGCAAGGTCTCTATGATATATATATAAAAAGAGGATATCAAATAATTAAATTTCAATTTTTTTGAAATCCACTTGCTATCAATATGTTTAGTTGAACAATACCCTAGCAATTGATTTCCTTAGTTTTTTTATTTTATAATACCTCATTGTTATGCATAAGGTTGATTTTGAAATATCCATCTTGATATTTGATTTCATAACTATCTAGTACAATGCTAAGGTAAGTTTTGGTAAATAAAACTTATCTTCAAAAATAAAATTTATTTTCTAATGAAATTTTCACTATTGCTAACTCACACTAACATCAAATTTAAATTGATGGGAACTAAATGCGGAGCTAAAATATAAATGTAGCCAAATGAAAGTTTTAATGTTTAAGTATTCAAGACCCTCTTAGAATGAAACATAGACTTGAGTATGCGTCAAGTTTTGGTTTTCATCCAAGGAATACTTGCCCCATATGGGTTTCACCATGTCTCTACCAATGTTGGATGGATACCCATTTTGGCAAATAAAAACCAATAGTTGTAGTTTTGAATATCGATTAATAAGAACTAAACCAAAACTAAACCTCATTTTCATATTGAAATTGAAACTATAACCATCTTTTTTTTAAATGGATTTAGAATTAGCTTCTTGGTTTTTTTGTGTGAAAATGAAACTAGAATTAAGATACATGTTTTGAAATAAAAAATGACTAGAAACACAAGAGGGGGGTGGGGGATAAATCATTGACAATTAACCATCAATTCCAATCCAAATTAATAATAATTGGACCAAAATTAGGCTTCACTTTCAAATCAAAATTGGATTTTTGTTAAAATAACTAGACTTAAAAATAGATTGCAAATCTTATTTCAATTATGTATAAAACCAAAACCAAATTGAGAAATTTTTTATCTATTTTTAAGAATTAGAACCAAAATATTTCATAAAAGTAAAGAGCTACAAAATATTGGTTTATACATAACATATACCAAATAGGTGGGCCTTTATTTCATTTTGAAATGATTTCAAACCTTGTAAAGCCAATTATGCATGACCAAGCTTGGGACCCTTATTGATAGCTAATTAGTTATTCAATGATTAGTCAATGTTGAAATAAATCAATGTATTGTGATTATTTAATGTTTGCAAGAATTGTGATTTTAGGTCTTTCAAAAGCCATAATTTAAAGAAATTGATTTTTTTTAATGTGTTTTTTTAATTTCCAAGAACATGTCTTGTTTCAAAATTTTGGCAATTATAATTTGGTTATTTGAATTAGCCATTTGTAACTTTGGAGTTTTTTAAAAAATTCCTTGGATGTTAATGATGCTCATTCCAATGTTTCTATTAAAAAACAACACAAGGCAATAATGCAAAATTTTACACTACAAGGAGTATCACTTAACCATGATGTCCCCTTTTGTCCATTATCATAACCTATTCCAATGTATATCATTAAACAAATAGAATCTTCTATGAAAAATTAATATGGTGCAATGTAAGTGGGTGAAAACACATCAAAAAATCCACTTTTTGGCATCACAAGGATAATTTTTGGATTGTGGTTGGTAAACTTTACAAAATATGCATTATTAAATGTGTTTAAATTTTTAAAATGGGACTCACTTATCTAGTGCAATCTAAGTTCAAATAAGCAGATAAACCTTCGTCCCCAAAAAAATTATCCACTTACATGATTTATCTTCTTATTGTTGAGCAGGCAATTATCCTTTTAGGACCTTATAAGTGGATAATTGTCCCATTAATAAGCACATATTGAATATTCAATCTACAACTAGATTGTATGACTCATCCCCCTACCCCTTTAGCATCCCCCCTCTTCCCAACTACCCAAGACCCAAGACCCTTGTCCTCTATTTTAGTAGAGCTAAGGAAAGGTGTGGAGTTTTATTAAATCCTTGGAATGTTGAAATCAATGACTTGGGGGCTAATATTTCACGAAAAGGGTCCTTGTGCAATTGATTATTAAATCTATGAAAATGTAAATTTTATAGAATGGACATTTTCACAAGGTGATATCATAGATACATATGTCACAACTTGGATGCAAGATGCACATTAGAGTTTCTTTTCCAACAACCACCTTTGAATACCCCTTCACATGTGTTGAATGTGTGGGAGTGATTCAAGGGCAACAAGGTTTGCAACTTGCAAAGTTTGGGTGTTGTGTGGAGTTCCATGCAATATTTGGATTTTCTACCTTCTTGTGAGAATTGCAAGCTATGAGACTCATTTGTACATGTTGATTTGGAAAACATATTAACATGTTTTGTGTTTTTTGAAATTGATTGCGGGAATGTATTTGTGCATCAAGTTTGAGGGAAAACATGTTAATCAAAATGGATCAAGACATTGTTAAATGGATTACAAAGGTCAATATGACTTTTTTTTTCCATTTTCATTTGCAAATATAAGTTTCACAACTAACATGAACCTAGATCAATTGTATTCATATCCTTAGTTTGAAGGGGAGATTAACAAGAACCTAGATTTTTGCCCATGCCCTTGATTTGAAATGGAACCATTTATGTGGTTTTGTATAAACTCCCTAGAGTGGGGAAATTTATTTATGAAGAAAGTTTCTTTTGAAGAACATCGATGGGGATTGAATATTTATATATCCTTTTCTAAGATCACATGTTTTAACAACTAAATCATTTTTATAATAGGGTAATTGGACCATTTGGGTAATAGGGAAATGAAAACTCATGTCTTGATTGATGGTTGGTGGATCTATTGTGACTAACACCATATACTATTTGCAATTTTATCGTAGGTTAGTTTTTATTATTTTAAACTAATCCACCTTATGTTATTATTGATTATTTTAAATAATTCCACCCTAATATATTTTAGATTATTTTTGGCTTTTCTTCATTATTCCACATTAATTTATTTTTAGTTATTCTAAGTTATTCCACCTTAAATTATTATAGGTTTTTTTCGTTATTTAGTCAAATTAGCATAGATTATTATAAGCTAATATACTTTAGGTTATATAGGTAATGTAACCCTAGGCTAAGGAATAATAACTTAAATTAACCTAGGGTGAAAAACCTAAAATAACCAATAATAACTTAGGATAGATATCCAAATAACCTAAGGTGGAATAACTTAAAATGGATAAACCTAAAATAAAATTTAAAAATAAACTAAAATAAATTAGGTGAAATAACTTAGAATAATTGAAAATATCCTAGGGCAAAATAACCAAGAATAGCCAAAAATAGTTGAAGAGCCTAAAGTAGAATAACTTAAAATAACTTGAGGTAAAATAAGTCATAATAGCCTAAGGTAGAATAACCTATGGTGTAACTCAAAGCATTCAAATAACAACATCAAAAGAAACATTTTTATTATGGTGAGTTATTTCAATTAGTAGTGAATTATGTCAATTAGTAACAAAACATGATAATTACATAATGAACCTATAATGACACAACTTTAAACAATGGGAAATGATTAAGGTGAGGTGAATTTATTTCATTTTTTAAGTCCCATAACAATTTAGGCTAATGAATTATACCCCATTTTGGGAATAGTTTAAGTTAACCTATGTTGACCTACACTAGCCTATTAGGATGACCTACATAAGGTAATCTTGGATGGCTTAGATTATGACATTGTGTCATGTTTAAAAAATGATTAATAGTCATGTAACCATAATTGTAATCACATATTGGTATTTATGGTTATGGTCATATAAATACCAATGAATAATGCTCGCATATGATTACATGATTAAGTTTAAACATTATTCACAACCTATCATAGTCATAAAAACCATGTTTTAACATAACGAGATGGTTAAAGAAAGTTAAATGTACAATTCATCAATTTAATTGCACGTGTAATTACAACGAAAAAAAAGGTTGAACATTCAATTGGTTTGCTACATGTAAGGGTTTTTTTAATTTGTTGGCCAAATGGCCAACCCATTTAATATCTACTCCCCCTAAATTATAAGTGATTTTCTTTCCAACATCCCTACAAATAATTTTGCCAACTTGACACAAAACTATGGGTGAAGTAGGTGACCTATTAATAAACCCATTTGATTGTGTTGTTAGGCCATGGCAAATATAGATCAAACATCATGGACAATATGAATGCATGACTATTTTGTTGCAACTTTGGTCAAAGAAACATGTATGGGTCATGAATGTGATGCCACCTAAAGCCAAAAACAACACTTTGGGTGTTATTATGATAAAGGGATAATTGGAACTTATTAGGATTGGTGTGTCATTATTTTTCATTTTAATCTTTTTGATATTTGAAAATCAAAAAATGTGTTACTTGTTTTGTGTGCCTACCTCCTTTACACAATCTTTTGAAATGAATCATCTCTCATTAGTTTCTTGGAAAAATATAATTTGAACTTGTTAAACAATCGTCCCAAAGTTGATAACCTTTGTAAATTGATAGAAAGCATGTTCCCTAATGTTGTTCCTACTTTGCTAAATGATGTCCTTTTATTTATGATATCTAATAACTTTTTAAAAAGTATGTTAATGAGAGAACATATTTAGTAAGTATATTTTGGATTTGGACTTTGGAGGGAAGATTGAAATATACTTATCTCCCATTTGATTTTGGAAATTAACATATTTTGTTTACTTCTAGTGGTGTTTTTTTTTAACATATTGCACACATTGGATTTTTGGAAAAATAAAAGAATATCACATGTTGATTCTAGTTTTGTGAATAGTACATAAATGCAAATACAACAAGAAGGTATTAGAAATACAATTTTAATCATTAAAATTTCCAAATTTTGTAAGTTTTACATATTGTTATATTTACATTCTAATCATGTGTTTTAGTTACTACATGTTCACAATAAAAAGTTAGTATTTACCAAAATATTTGTTTATGGAGGCTTAAATATTTGTGACAATTTAGCCATACATATTTTTATTTTTGGTTTCTAGTGTGTAGCCAAAGTTATAAAATGATTATTAAAATTTTGTGCTTCATATTTGGCTTATAGTTAGATTTGGTTAAATCTTCCACAAGACAATCACCACATTTTCTACATCTTCTTGTAGATGGTAACCACTTTGGTTGCATAAAAAAATTATAAAAAAACACTACAAATCATGTTTATGTTTAATATTGTGGTTAATGTGGTTTGTTGATGTAATATTATGTTTGTAGCCTTGTAATGCACCTTGCCACCACTAAAAAAAAACAACATGAATTTATTACACAATTATAACCCTTGGGCCTTAGTTCCTAGACCTTAATCATAAACCTCCATTATTTGATTTTAAGTTTATAAAATGGATTTATAGGGATGTCAACATGGAGGGGTTGTGTAATTAAAGATTGTAGTGAGGGTCTTGTACATTCATAGATGCAATAATGGGAATAGAATTAATCCAAAAGAGAAGATTAGGGATCGAATAAAACCTTTGTGAATAATGTTGGGTTTTTTGTAGACTACTTGAAAACAAAAGCTCCAAGAAAAAAACACACAAAAAAACGAAAATTGGCATCAAAACAAAAACCCATTGTAACCAAAATAAAATGTTCAAAAAAAATCTAAGTGTTTTATGGAATTATTATTTGCTTAAGATCTAAACAACACAACTACATTGAATCAAACCTTAGTAACCAAGTTGAGCATAGACTCATTGTTAAATCCAAACAACAACACAAAATGAATTATTCATGATGCCTTGATAACCAAATTGAGCCACATGAAATGTTATAGAAAATGGTTCACAATACATGTTGCACTAAACCAAACTCAATGAGAAACAACTCGAAGTAAAAAAGAAAACTTGTGTTTTGAAACATTAAGCAACATATCAATGAAACAAAATTTATTAATGAATTAACAACTTCAAGCATTCAAAACCATTCAAATGTTTAACACAAGGAATGACCCAACACAAGCAAACAAACTTTTGCATTAAAAGATAAAGAAAGAATTTACAGACAAACTCATACAAAAGCAATGTAAAACCTAAGTGATTATATGAAACATTAATAGGATTCTTGATGGCACTTTGTCCTTCATATTAACATAGCCTATGTACATAATCCACTTTCAAGACATCCAAGGAATTGGCACATTACATTATCTTATGTCTTGTTAAGATACCACAACCAACATTAACTTGAATCTACCAAAAATTTATGGATTTCTACTTTGACAAGATTTGTACTTTGTATCTAGGTCATGCAATTATTATTATAGTTCTAGGAAGTTAATTTGAATCTACCCAAAAATGTAGGATTTTTGTTTTGATAAGATTTTTACTATGTATTTCTAGATATTGTAGCAATGACACAACTAACACATTGACTTGAATCTACCCAAAAAACTTTATATCTAAGTCCTACAACCAAAGAAGTATCCACAACTTGGCATTTAATAAAGTATTGGACCTCCATCTTTTTCAAGCTTTGCATCATTCCATTTGTTGTCACTAGATGAAAACTAAAAAAAAACAATTACCATTTGCAATTATATTCTAGTTGCAAAGGACATTTGAATTAAAAAATGTTTAGTTGCATTAAACAAGTTACATATGACATTAATTGCAAATGTCAATGACGTCAATAGTCAACCAATACTTGACCATCCGTATACTATTATATGCCATTTGTATAATACCATGAAAATCAACAACTTATATAATATGTGGCAATTGAAAAAGGTTTGGAAGTTTTTGTCTTGAAAATAGATAGTGGATCCTCATCCTCTAATTTAGATGGTTTTAGATTGTGACACATGGCATAATACAAATATGCACATGAGATTTTTTGAATTTTGGCCAAAATCAATTAAATCAATATTTAGGCAAATATGTTGGACTAGGTAGGTAAGTAGGACTAGGTAGGTTATGTATGTAAACTTTGAATTAAGTAGGTAGGTAGGTGGGCTAAAGAAGTAGGTAAACTACGGGGTTGGTAGGTGAATATCTTTAATCTATTTAAAGTTTTAGGGTTAAGCTCCTTTAATTAGCTCATCCCAAATGACACATGTTTTTTTATATCAAAGTGTACGACAAAACCTTTTCATTATATAGTTCTCAAGATGGCAATGGAGGACAAAGCATATGGGATGAAAATTGAAGTTTCAATTCAATAGATTATAATAATTAATAAATAACTCAAATATTAGCCAATAAATAAGTAAATAATAAGTAAATTATTTTTTAAGTTATAAAATGTCATTAATATTTTTTAATTAATTAAATGAATATCTAAAATATGAATTAATTAGTATTCACTACCTAAAAATAACTAATTGAATAAAATATTATTTAAAAATTACAAATTAATATTTCAAAAATAAACAAAGGGATGACTAAAACATTAATTACGTAATTAATTAATTATTTATTAGTGATAAGGTTTCGTTATATATTTAAAATAATCAATAAAATTACTAGATATTTAAATTTATTATTTAATACGAGTATTAAATAATTAAATTATTTTTATAATCATTCAATTAAATTTTCATAATAATAATTTATAATTTATGAATAACCAATAATTAACTAATTAATTAAAAATTATTGTTGAATAGTCCATAAGTAAATAATTAGTATATTGATTATTAATCAATATTATATATTAACCATAAATATTAACTATTAACTATTAGTTATCAATTAATTAATAAATAAGTAACCTATGTTAGGTAGGTATAAAAGCATATGTAGGTAGGTAGGTAACTAATTTGCCAAAATAAAAACGAAATACAACTTCATAAATACACCAATGGAAACATACCATTATACCCTTAATAGAACTTAACAAAATTACACATACCTTTCAAAATTTTCCTAATACACTTATGTATACAACTAGGGGCTATGTTGACATTTTAATGGTGTGATTAAGTTTGGTTCCATTTGCAATTAATGGGAGATATGGGCATGATCATGGATGAAAACGATTTCAAACTATAGGATGAAAAAACCATTAATCACAAATATAGTTGTAGCATAGTTGCAAAAATTGTCAAGGGTGCAAATAGTTGCTTAAATGATTAAAATAAATTGCAAATGGTAATTAATTGCATGTAGTTGCAAATGCACTGGTTGTATTTTGGGGGATTTATTTTAGTATGTATATATGCTACTTATAAGAAAACAAGTACCCATAGATCCCCATTTCATAAGTGTAGGATTAGTATCTCTTCCAGGCTCATGAGTAGTTTCATAAGTTTATATTTATTGATTATCATAAAACAAGTACCCAAAACTTGCATTTTGTAACAAGACCTTTGTGTCTTCCAAAAATTTGAACCAACACCATGAAGATTTGAAGTCTAAAAAAGAAAATGGTAACTTGGCTCGAGCTAGGTATGCTCCACAAGTTGAATCAACAAATTGGTTCAAACCCTTTTTGTTTTCCAAATTAATCAACAAATGAAGTTGAATAATGAATTGTGGGAAATCAATGAATTGACAACATCCACAAAATTAGTGACAAATGTGGATAGGCCTACCAAGTAGAACATGGAAAAACTAAAAAAAACACTTTGAATTTGCCATACAAAAGCATTTATCAAATACATTAAGGTTATTTCACATGTTTTTTTGAACAAATAACGAGGTGATTAGTTACACGAATACTTGTTGTGGCAAATACACCATGTGTACATGTCAACACATTAGTTTTCTTTGCCCCTTTCTTAGGAGATGTAAATTAGTTTTTCTACCTAGTGGCTTATTTTGTGGGCAAAATGTCAGCTTGCAATGGCCTAACTCCACTAGGTTTAATAACATGTTCACTTTTTGGCTATTATTCATCCACTTGGTTCAATGACTCATCATCTACACCATTTTTTGCAATTGGTACATCCTTTTCCATTTTTATATGCAAGCTTTCATGTAACATTGGTTCCTTTAAATATCTTTCTTGATAGTTTTGCTCTCTTCCACAATAGGTATGTTACTTTCAACAACTAATAAAACATTACCTTTTCTACAAGGACTAATAACTTCAAGATCGAAAGTAGCTTGATCTGTCCACACTTTTGTGACATGGTTGATCTTTGAAAGGGGTGCCCATGAAGGCCCAAGGTGACTAATTGAAATAAAAATTGATGACCTCCTTGGTATAGGTGTAACACAATTAAACCAATAGCACTATTAAAATTTTCCGTGGTAATCAGTAAAATATTACATCATATATACATCTATGAACTCTCAATTATTCAATACAAATCTAATTTTCAAAGTTTGAAAAAGTGCATTTAACATTAAAATATTGTATTCAGTGTACTCCAATGGGAAATTGGTGCAAGAATTGGGCACTTATGAACAGAAATTTGATTATGTATGACAATACAAAAATTTTGAATGCAAAACCATCACAATTGATTACTAGTGTGAAATAGATTGTACTTATGTTAAAATTTGATGGATTTTTAATGAACATAGTATGGAATCCTACCAATTCAAGAGACTTAAAAGGTTTCGATGGACAACTTTAGGATAATGGGATGTACATTTCTGCGATGATGGACACATTGATGACAATAGGATGTACACAAGTGGGTTGTTGTGAACTCTTGAGATTGCAAGAGCTTTAATGGACACCTTTAGGATAATGGGATGTACATTTAAGTTATGATGGACACATTGAAGACAATAGGATGTACAAAAATGGGCTAATATGAAGTCTGAATTCAAGCATATTATACTATGGACTACACCTTGAAATATAGTGATTTCTTAAAAGTTCAAAGTATTTAAGCATAATCAACCCACACAACACTTAAATTCAAACTTGAAAAGGATTTCATTTGGATTGTCATTTTTTACATTTGATATTCACTAAACTTTAAATGGACTTCACAATATTTTCATGTGCATGTCAAAGAAAAAACAATAACTACCTTATAGTCCATTGAAAGCAAAATTGTGCAATACTTATGTGACACAATCAAGGCGATTAATTGTGGTTTTGGTGCATGGTTTCTTCCATGGCCAACATGAGTTGGAGGATTTTAACTTAAGGCCCACTAAACTCCATCGCAAATCATGCATTTCCTCCCCACATCGATCTTTATTAAACACACTTAGTGGAAGTTTCAAGATAATACAATGCACACCATTCATGATACACATGTTTATAAACACCAAGTACCCCAAATAGAAGCAAACCTTGCACCACAAAATATAAATGGGTGTAGTCGCACTAATAGGAGCAATAACAAATGTAATTCGTGCTTAGTTTTTCATGTTTATAATTGGTGATTTAAATTGGTGTTGAAAGTATAAGTTTTTTATATGTAGTAAGGTTCATAATATATCATTGGAAGATGTGAATTAATTGAAAAAATATTTAATGAATAAAAAGTTCTCAAAAACACTCATTAAACATTGTAACACTTGTTTTTAAACATTAAACGGACTTATAAATAAATTTCAAAACTTTTGAAAATTACATATATTTTGAAATCCTTTACATAAACCTTGACATAATAACATTTTAAAAAATTATAACGATTTTTTAGTTTTTAAAAGACTTTTTAAATAATATTTTAAAAAACATTCCCCCAAAAGTAGTCCCAAAAGCATGTAAGTGTGGCTCATGTTATCCTTTTGCACCAAAACATATATAAAATTATCCAAGTTTTTGGTATTAGACTAAGATTTTCAATTGGAAGGAAAGGTTTTGGCATTAAATAGGCACTAAGTTCTTTTGAATATCTCTCCCCTTGTGAAATCCAACAATAATGGAAAACATGGTTTCTTTGATTAGAAATTATAGTTTTAAAAAAACCCATGTAGAGAACCATCAAAAACCCCTTATCATTTTGGAAAATTTGATTTTAACATGTCTATTGTGACTATGTGGTCATTTTTGAACAATGGGGCAATGGATCATTTAACTGGTCAAATTAAATAATTTATTTAAAATTTTATTCTTAAAAATAAGATTACAATGGTAGGTAGGTATGTAGTATATAGGTGTAAGTAGGTCAAAAAAGGTAGCTTGGTACCTAGGTAGTAACCTAGCTTAATGATCCAACCTAACCTACCTAGCCTAACCTTTTAAACATGAACATAGGTTACATGGATTAAAAATTAGACCCGTCATTTCCATGATGATAGACCAACTTCTTACCAATGGACTACAACCCATTGACCATCTATTTTGTTTGTCAAATTTGATTAAATGTTTCATTTGACTAAAATTCATTAGCCATCACTACTACATATTGTGCCTTTTTGCGAAGGGAAAAACAAAAAACCGGAAGGGTTTGCGAAGAAAAAACAACCTGCCATATTTGAGATGTGACACGCATCGCAACTTGTGGTTCACCAACCATCACTAATATATAATGTACCTTAAATCATCGTAGCACTTTTGCGACATATACCACAACCAAAACTTTGCGACCCTCTCAGTTTCCGTGCACGCTAGCGATATTCCACAGTTCACACCTCTTAATCATACTCACAACATCGCAAATTTTAAAATACACAAAGTATCGCAAAACACTTTGAGACTCACAAGAAATCGCAATCTTGTGTTATTCGGAGCATCGCATTTTGCGTTTGAATATGTATCGCAAACCTCATCACAAATTTTTACAAAAGTTTCCAGTGTTGGACGTATCGCAAGTTGCGATGTGCGTTAGTTCGCAAAGTAGTAAAAGGGATCATGGAGAAGGAAGTTTCGCAAAAGGTTTCGCAATGTCATCTGATTTATCACGACCTTTTTTAAATCGCATAAAATCTCGGTGACATTGAGGTAGTACATGCAGTAGTGCAAAGGAGAGTAATACAAAGTTCCTAAAGGGCCTACTCCCGGAATTATAAAGGCTGAAATTCACTAAAGACTTTGACACAATGAACATTGTGGAGTAATATAGAACCACAAGCCTCAATGGCAATTTGCATAAAAATAATGAGTAGTACATTATACGTGGTCATCATC
>Ga0116231_10002198_pt1 | contig 40808 bp, 34 predicted proteins | sample S1TSphgellanicum_2_FD_89695 | JGI IMG/M metagenome (GOLD analysis project Ga0116231, IMG submission 89695) | Host-associated microbial communities from peat moss isolated from Minnesota, USA - S1T2_Fd - Sphagnum magellanicum MG | ecosystem: Host-associated > Plants > Peat moss > Unclassified...
CTCCTCCTCCTCCTCCTCCTCCTCCTCCTCTCCAGTGTACTAGGTTGAACAATTTCAGCAGCAGCAACAGCAGTCATGGGCAGCTGCAATTGTTGAGAGTCAAGAAGAATTGTTAAAAACATGCATATTAAGATGGATCATATGGAGAAATTTTTATGTATGTGTGTATGTAGCTGCTGATCCTCGTGCAGATTCTGATTGCTTGAATTCCTAAGCAAGTTTTTTCAAATGGGGATGATCATGGACGAGCGCTGTGATCATCATCGATAGAGACAAACGATTTGACAGCTGCTGCTGAAGAAGAAATTTAATTTTGTAAGAATCCCTGATGGACGCCGCTGCTGCTGCACCTGTTTGTAATCTAGTGTGGAAATTGAGGACTTTGACAAGGGTGGCGTCGTTGTTTCCTGCTCGAGGAGTTGCAGCAATTCTGGACATAGATTTGTGAAGAGGTTGTTGAACAGGTCTTAGTACAATTTGCAATCAAGATTTGAGTCTTGGAGATGAATTCCTGTTGAGACGGAGACCCAGAGAGAGTTGAGAGACAAAGAGACAGACACAGAGAGAGAGAGATCAGGATTGCAATGTGGGGCCTTGCAGCACGCATGACAAGATGGAGAACAACAACATTAACTGTAGTAGTAGTACTAGTGCAGCGTCATCATCCATCAAGAAGCTGAAGAGAGAGGCAGCCCAGCGGCGGAAGGCACACGCGCGCTCCCTCAAGCTGCGTGCCGAGGAGCAAGAGCGTCTGCAGCGCTTGGTCTAGATTTACCCACAACCTTGTTCTTTCATCCGATCTCTCTTTTCTTCGGAACACATTCATGATCTCACATTCTTCTAAGAAAAAACAACAAAAACACAAAAAATTCTGATCTGATGGTTGAACAATCCATGAATGAATGAATGCATGACTCGGGAGCAAATCGATCGGTCCAGGAGATTGATCAATTGGTGGAGCAGCAACGGCTGCAGAGATTGGAGCGTCAGAGGTGCGAGGAATCTGATGCTGCTGCTCGACAGCTAGCTCAGGAAGCCGCAACTAGTATTTCCTCATTGCATCAGGCTCAGCAAAGCGATGGAAAACTATGCAAAGTCCTCTGCAAGCAGCTGCTGGTGCCAAGCCGCACTTGCATGGATTCCGACCCTAAGAAGCCTGTAGGCTGCAAGGACGAAGCAGGAGGAGGAGCCTGGCGAGGCGGCGGCAAGGAAGCGCAACGTGCCAAGCAAGCCCAACAACAGAGCATGCGTGCCGTTGTGGAAAGCCGTCGACGGCTCGCTCGTGGGCCTCGCAGTGGGGTTGTAGTACCGGATCATGCGCATGCCGCAAGAATTATGTTGCCTTCCGAGGATCACCGTGTGGTAAGTACCGAGTATCAAGCTGCCGGCACACAAGCGCTCATGCGCGTCACGCTCTTGGCTGCCGGTTTTGTGATTGGAGCTCGCGGCATCTCTGCTCGTTTGATCGGTCAAGTCACGGGCGCCATTGTCCAGTCCTGGACTGAATCTTGCAGGTCTCTGAAAAACCCAACACTTTCAACAACACTAATAAGTCTCTCTCTGTCTCCCTCTTGAACTCTTCTCTCTCTGTCTCTCTCTGTCTCTCTCTCTCTCTCTGTCTCTCTCTCTCTCTCTCGCGCGCGCGCGCTCCGCATCCATCATCTACCATTTGCAGCTTCTTGCAATTCTCAGTCCAAAGTGGACATCATTCCACAAATGCACAATTAAACAATGTCAGAACAGACATACCTACTTTTGATGTTACTCAAACTGGACACAATTAGTCATTTCAGAGTAAGAATCTTGATTCTACAATGATAAAGAAAGTGAACATCTGTATAAATACGATATCATTCCACAAAGACATGATGTCACATTGTGAAAATGGACATACCTACTTTTGATGTTCCTCAAATCGGACACAGTTGATCATTTCAGACTATTAGCGTTGTAAAAGTTCACCAGCTCAATTTCCTTGAAAGCAAGAACAATTGCCCACAGCAGCTGCCTCTGACAGTTGAAGTGATGATCATGGGTGCCGCAGGCCTGATTCCGTACCCATCAGACTGTTTCGGATTCAAGGCAAGAAGGCGGTGGTGCAAACAGCGGTGGCGTTGATCGAGCAGGCAGTAGCCAAGTACAAGGATTTATGCGAGTGTAAGAGACGAGGGGAGTTTGTACAGAGAGAGCACATCATCAATGGCGTGGAGTTCTACTACCAGCCTCCGCCTCGCAAGGCATTTGCGCTTGCTGCTGCTGCCGCTGCTGCTGCTGACGGCCAGTCGGCTGGCTGTTGTACACAGATGGTAGGAGATGTAGCAGCAGCAGCAGCTGCTGCGCATGTGGTCGTTGGTCAGGCAACCAATGCCACTGGCACCGCACAACAACTGTCCTTCAGTCCACACCATGTGTGGTTGCAGCATTTGCAGCAACAACAACAGCAGCAGCAGGCGCAAGCTGCCCCCCAGCAACACCAGCAAAATTCTCAGGCTGTCATTCATGAGTCAACACAAGTACTACTGCACTTTCTCACGACACGCAGATGAATTCTCCTAACCTCCTCTAGCTGCTTCTTGAGCTCTTGATTTCTTCCCCTTCTCTTCTGTAGATGTGCATTCTGATCGATGGGTTGTTGTTTGCATGCAGGCGCAACTGATGAAGGCCTCCGGAGTCCAGGTACTGGATTGCCATAGCCAGAACCACCACCGGTCTCTGGTGCGACAACAACACGCAGGCTTATTCGATTGGCAGTCGCAGCAAACCCAGGTACTACGCTTCTTTCTCGTCACAGCTCCCTGAATAGGAATCAGCTTCTAGAAGTGATGACGATCTTAGTCTGCAGATGGTTTTGTCTGCTTGCTTTTCCAAGTCTTTCTGTGTGCACAACAAGATTCATAGATTTGGGTTCTCGGAAGCAAACCGATCGAGAGAGGCTTGCTGTCCTGAGACAAGGAAGCGTGAGTTCTTCTTGGGAACGACAGGTGCAGCAGCACCACCATCAGGTGAATGCGCACTGTAAGAGTAATGTGGAGTCGGAGCGAGGAGATCACGAACAACATTGCGCTGCTGCGGAGTTTGAACTGATAGATCAGGGTCTACAGCAATCGGTGGCATCACTGGAGCAAGCCCTGCACCAGGTACGACTTGAGCAACGCCTGCTGCAGCAGCAGCACAACAACAACAGCAACAACAACAGAGGCTGCGTTGTTGTTGTCGAGTCCTCCACGGAGCGCAGCTACAACAATAGTTGCAAACAAAATGACTGCAACAACAGCTTGTGGTCCGACGTAACGCAGGACATGGGAAGAAGCAACAACAACAACAGTGCACCACCAAGCTCCTTCTCCAGTTTGTTCAGCATCTTCGGCAACGGAGGTCTTCCCTTGCCCATTTCTCAGAATGGCGGCCAGACTTCCGACGCTCCTCCATCATCCAACAACGTTGGTTTGCTGAACTCCTCTTCAACAACATCCACAACAGCGTTTGATTTTCCAAGATGCGACTTCTTAAGGGACAGCTTGACACCTTTCCCCTTCGCAACCAGGCAAGGAGGCTTGCAGGTAGCTCCCGAATACAGTCTGTATCATGGCTCCCCCACTCCTCTTCCTCCTTCCAAGATCGATTCCGACGACAGCCTTTGCGTTGTTTGCCTGGAGCGGCCTGCAGGGGTGCGAATTGTGGTATAGTTTTCTTCAAACTCTCTGTCTCTGTCTCTCTTTTTTCTGTGTCTGCCTGTCTGTCTGTCTGTCTGCATTTGAACATCCTGTCTGACTATGAGATCAACTGATCCAAGCGTGACATGTAATTTGTGGGGGATGGGTGCAGACATGTGGGCACACATCGTTTTGTTTCTCGTGTGTGCAAGGACTGGTGAACTGTCCATTGTGCCATGAGCAGATAGTGGGGCTGCATCACATGCGACAGCTGCATGGCTCTGGTGCAGCAGCAGCAGCAGCAGCCCAAGCAGTTTCCTCCTCCTCCTCCTCCCCTGCAGTTGGTGCACCCACCACCCACCGAGGCAGCTCAGGCACATCTGGTGTTGCAGCAAAGATGAATGGCTCCTCTACCTACCATTTGTGGAATTGGGTACCTGGTGCATCTGTCTGAAGACATCAGAATCATCCATCAGATCTGTCTGAAGATACCAGATTCATCATCACACACTCTTGTTTGGATTTCTTAGTTTCCTGTGGTGGAGATCAAGGTTTCGTCTTCAGCTCATGGATGGCTGTGAGAGAGAGAGAGAGAGCTTGATTAGGAGATCGCCTGTTGTGGTTCTACTCAAGTATTCATTCTCAGGTCTGCCTGACCCTTGTTTTGAAATTGCTCACTGTTTTGTTGTAGTCCCCATGACCACAATGGAATTGGTTTCAACTTTCACTTCATGGTGGAGCACCATGGGATCAATCATCAAGAGTTCTTCTCCGATTCATAGTACTCAGGTCTGTGTGGCCTTTTGTTTTGAAAATGCTCACTGTTTTGAGTCACCGTGACCACAATGGAACTAGTTTCAACTTTTGCTTCATGGTGGAGCTCAGGATCAATCATGAAGGGTTCTTCTTCAGCTGGGGTGACCTCTCTCGGCTGATCATGAGGATGATTCCTCAGCTGCTGCCGCTGGTTGGTGGCTTTTTGATATGATTAACATCAGAGTCTTCATGGCTTGGAAGAGAAAGAAAATCCCTCAAGGACTTGAAAGTTGGGGATTGATTGATTTTGGTTTTTTATCACACACACAGTTGACGATTCTTCAGGGTGACATAATATTATTGTGGGTGTGGAGTATTGAATTGATCTGCCTGCTGCTGCTGCAACTTTGATTTGTCCAGCTTTGGTACCAGCAGGCTACAGAGGATACCTTTGTGTATATTTTCTTCTTCAGCAATCTGTGTTTTGCTGGACTCGGAAATAAGCTTCATTTGGATTGTTGTTCAAAGAGGAGGTTTTTGATTCTTCAAACTGTGGATTTGAGCTCTTTATTTACTGTTGTAATAATAGCACCTCTTTTGAGCTGCTGCTTTCCTCTTTTTTTGGCATATGTGGCAGATTTGTGTAGGTATTGATTGCATTGAATGAAATAGGTAGTGGTCTGCAGTTGCTGAGCCATAATCCAAACTGGATTGGTGCTTTCAAACCACAATATTATTATTTTAAAATATGTTCAAGAAAACAATCCTCTATCTATCTTTCTGAGACTTTTGCAACTGGGTATCAAATCCGCTGTATGTGTGAATTTGAAACATCTCACAACAAATGCCCTTTTGCTTCTTTTCTTACGAGAATTTCAGAAGGTAAAGTTTTGTTCTCAACTTTCATTGAATTAATTATTTGTTGGGATCGTTTTCAAAGAGATCCTGAGCTTCTTTGATATTATCATTTTTCTCCTCAATGCATTTTCTCTGCTTGACTCTTATGTCCAACCTAACTACTACCACATAGTCCTTCAATCTGCTTCCCAAAGAGTTCTGGTGATGATGTCCTTTTGGCTAGCAGCAGAAGCAGCAGTACCAGTGTGCACATTCACATGCCTACACCCCTTCTCAACAACCGGCAATTTGAGGTAACTTGTTGTCTCCTGCTGCTTGTGTTTCTTCAGCTGCTCATTATCTACAAATCCAGGATTACAGCTTTCATTCATCATAGTCAATTAGACTTGCTGTGAGATTCTATTCGCAGTTAGGATGTATTTCAAACCTAATTCTTCATCTCTTCCTTCAAGGAGATAGTTCTTTTTATCACATAGATGCCAAAGCCAATTTTGGCACATCAAACTCACAGTCATTTCTGAATGAGGTTGGACTCCATGTGGGTATGTAATGTAATACATTACATACAATACATTCCATTACATGCAGATTCAGATACATAGGTTTGCAGCAACAGCATCACCAGCAAAAGCACCCATTAGTTGCCATGAGGAAGAAAAAGAGAAGAAAAAGGGACTTTCTTCCAGTGGAGTTTGCTTACACTGTTGTGTCCCTTCTTAGGCGGGTATTAGCAATGGCATATACTCCCATCCGGTTATCACACAGGTTCTTGGGGTTCATAAATCAGAGTTCTCCAAAAGAAAAAGACAACAAGTTATAAAATATAACCGCGGTTGTCATTTAACAGAAAAGGTCATTTGACTATGAATAAAAGTGAAATTCCTTTTTTCGCCGCTGCCGGGGATCGAACCCGGGTCACCCGCGTGACAGGCGGGAATACTTACCACTATACTACAACGACTTTGGCTTTCAGAACTGTTGAAGTAGATTTCCCAATACTATAATTTATAGGAATTTACATTTGCACTTGTGTAAATTAAAGCATTAACCGGGGTAGTCTTTCTTTCTAGTGCGTCCCATTCGTATGAAAACTTTGTGAGGATGAACAGGTACTAGTCAGTGATTTATTTCCAACAATTTTTTTCATCTTTTTAACAAAAGCATCAGGAAATTTTTGTTTTTTCAGTGTAAATTTGACTAATTTTGCTAATTTCCCTGAAATTTTTTGCCAAATGTTTTATATCAAAAAATTGGAAAAAAAAAAACCCTTAGTACTACTAGTTTTTTGAAAAGAAATGGGCTCACTAGTTATAGTATGAAATGGAATTAGAATGGAGCAAATTTTCACTAGATCGATTTCTTTAAATATACAACAATATCAAGGAAGGCATGTGCCGGAAGACAAACTACACAAGTGTGTAATAATAACATTTGGAAGACGTTGGGAATAGGTATGCTTGGTATGCATTTACCACAAGTGATTGGTTCAAAATATAGTTAAGAAAATTAAGTAGGTTTTTTCATGGCAATGTAAAATGTTCACCAATCCCTGAGATTTTTCCCTACAAAATTTGAAACTTTTTGTAAAAATGATAAGTATTTCAAATCATGAATATTTTGAGCACATCCAATGTTTGAGGTTATATAGGTACATGTGTGAATGATTTTGATGTTTGTTTAGTCAAATATGATTGTGTCTCTCGATTGTGCCATCCCCATATTGATGATAGTGGGATTGGTTAGTTAAATGTGTTTGTGTCTTGCATTTCTTCTTAAATCTCTTCTGCCCTTTCATTTAACAAGAGGTGTGCGAATTCAATGTGCAATTAACTTGTTACTTCTTCAATCCTTTGTTCAAACCATATGAAACACAAACAATATGAATGCACAAATATGCGAAACATTTTTCAATTAGTGAAGTGATCTTTTTCCAACATGTTCATCAGACCATTCTATGAGACGTTGGCTAGTGAGTCTCATAAGAGTTGTTGCACCCAAGTGTGTTTTGTATACATATTACAATTGTTTGCAAAGAATGTATTTTCCCTTCTTTGTTTGAATGGGATCTATAAATGTATTGCATGCCACGTATCGGCACAACAAGTCAACAAAAATGTCACAAAACAACACCTTTGTTGGAATTGCTTGGACATGGTACACACTACCAAATCTAAATCTACATTTAATACATGTTTTCTACATCAAATTGGTGCATGAAATGAGGCCTAACATAAAACTACACATAAAAAACTAGAACTAAAGAATATTTGGTCTTGTCCAAATTGAAAGAAATAAAAGAAAAAAACATAACTTATATGGTTGGCTACCTCACATTTAAAATGCTTCTACCAAAGCACCTTTCACTATGAGGCGTGTCATGCATGAAGCAACTAGCAACGTCAGTAATTTCCCTCTCTAATTTACTATTGTGCTCTTTGACAATTGATCTTCAAAACATCCAAACTATGAAATCAAAGAAAAATAAAAAGCATCTTCAACAGTGGGATGACAAAAAGGATACCTTCCAATGGCACAAGGGGTACACTTACATTGAGCTCTTGTAAGTGTACTCAATGGAATACTTTGACCCGAAGCAACAATTTGCTACTACATGCTCTAGTTCTAACTTGCAAAACAAGGAGGAAGAAAGATTGTTGTTGTCACATGGCACTTATGGGAGATGGGTTTGTGTCTAAGTTTAGAGCAATGTTGAGTTTCAGGATTCTTCATGATTTGAGTTTGTTGTTGTCACTTAATATGTAAAGGAGGAAGGGTTTGTTTCCAAAATCTACAGCAACTTTGGGTCTCATGGTTTTTCACAAAGTGGTTTGCCATAGTGAATCCCAAAGTTTTAGAATGGCAATTAGATAGAGTTTGAGCTCTCTTTAGTGCAACATCTTAACAGCACATTTAGTATTATTCAAAATATGTTCCAAAAATTTGATCCCAAGAATTTTACAAATAGGCTGTTTGGTGTTACAAATCATAAGATAATGACCCAAACCTGCACTCATGTATCTTCAAACCAAGCCCATTGTATCTCTTCTGTCAACCATAACCAAAACCAACTATGGTCTCCAAATTCCTTTCGTGTACACCCATAAGTATTACCCAAAGCAGTCATTATTGCAGCCTTCCTCCTAGCTGGTTTAGGGTTTGGGTTCAGGGGTTAAGGGTTCTGGAATGAAATAGTTCCTCTTGTAAATGCACTTTGCTGTCACCCTACACAAAATGTTGCTTGGGTCACTTATTTTGAAGCAAAAAAGAACTAGATGTGAACACAAAAAGATAACCGTCAAAATGCACTCATCCCAAAGACACCTGGGACTACCAATTCTCTGTGTCCCTAGTTATGCCTAAATGTGCTATGAAAAATTGCTCTGTCTCATCCTCTCAAGGCTCATGGAGGATAGAAAAGCCCAGAGTTTACATGATGAAGGGATATGGCAATGACTAAAAGAAAGTCGTTGATGGCACTTTCTCCTATTGTGAAGGCTGGGCGGTGCCAAACTGGAAGTTGATGAGGGACCGCAAAATTGGAATAATCCCAATCAAAACCATTTGGAGTTGCTCAGAGCTACTTGCCCGAATGCTAAGCTGACCAGCCCCTCGGTTGTTCAAATTTGCCCTTGTCACCAGCATGGTTTTCCCAACCATAAACTGGGACTGCAAATTCCCGCCAATGGCCAGATCACCATGCCAATCCATGACGGAGAGCCCTAATGTTGAAAGGGTACGGCTCAATGGGTAGTCTTTTCCTTTCAACGTTGCCTCCAAACTTCCACCAAATGCCTTGTCTCCACGCCCTGTAAGTACTCCACCATTCACAACCATCTTCAACCTTTTACCAACAAGGAGTCGGTCTTCAAGCTTCAGTCCTGCTGCTACAGTGTCACCCAATAGAGTAAAAGTCAGTCCTGCAGTTGTCTTGTTCCTCTTGAAGTTACTAAACTGCGTCTCAGACCTTACAGTGTACCCGAGGTCCTTCCCAATTGTCTGGATGTCCAATCCTGCCAATGTGGTTTTACCCTCTCCATGCTTAAATGAAGCTGCAGCTTCAAAGTTTACTTGTGCTTCCTTTTTGTCCTTCGTTACCTGACCTGAAATGGAAGCAGGAATTTTTTCTGCAACCACAAAGAGCTTCTCCACATTGAAGCCATCATAACCTGCATCATGGTCCCATCCATGTGTTTCCAGCACTGGACGCACCAGCCATTGGTTGGCAGTCTCCAAGTAACGGTACCTGTGTTTTGCCATGGAAATATCATAAATTGCAGATATCAATGAGCGATTCAGTTTTTATCCAAGAAATGGATGCACACTAATTTCCAACAGACATATGGCATGGTGATTGAGCCAATGAATTACAAGGACGAACCTGTGAGTAGGGTTGTCAGAGTCAAAGGAGGGGGGAAGGGCCATGTCAGGCATTGGAACAGGGACAGCTGCAGCCCTGCCACCATCATCATCCATTGCCTCCTCAGCGTGGGCCAATTCCTCCTGGGACATGGCCATTGCACGTCGCTTCATCTCCTTGCGCCGCTGAAGCTCTTCACGCCACTGCTTCTTCTGAAAGAGCCTCTCACGGTCTGCTAGCTCTTCTGCATACTGTTGCTTTTGCTCTTTACTTAGCTCATCCAGCTCTTCCTTTGCAAGAGGCCTGAATGTATCCCCCAAAAAAACACAACCCCATCATAAGGTCTCTGTTACCACACAATGGAGCATATTGGAGTTAGCAAAATTAAGAAAATGCTGATTTCCAACTTGGTGTGAACATAGTGTGCCCTACCTGAATGGGGGAAGGTCATCATAGTCATCAGCATCTGAGTCAGCTGAGTCATCATCCTCATCAATATCATCTTCGTCTCCCAATTGTTGTTCATCTGGCACTTTGAGCTGAGCACGGGACTGCAGAAGAGACGACAATAGAAAGGGGAGAGGGGGCACTCGTGGACGTTGCCCAAAGGGTCTTCCAGGAGTGCTTGTATCCTGAAGCTTCAGCAATGAGTTTGCCTCTGCCAGAATTTTGGATGCAAAGCACAGTAGTAACAGTTGAGGTTTCCAAATTTGACCATTCGGCAAAACTCTCTCTCCAGCACGGTTTCTCCTGCAGGCAGGATGATTCTCCACTAGAGAGACAGGGTTCATCAGCCGCATATCTCCAGCTGCTTGTCGAATCGTCTGCTGTACCACATGAGACCTTTGAGCTACAAACATTTCATAACTGAGTGGAACACCATTGGGTCCATCTGGAGGAGCAGATGACGCATGGGTCAAAACAACAATTGCATTGAACCAAACAGCAGCGCCAAACACATCTGTGATCGTGCGTAAAAGAGGAAGATCTCCATAGTCTCGGCTCTGCATGTCAAGCCGATCAAAGTAGAGGACAATGTCTGGAGATGACTTTTGTATAAACTGTTTCACTGAACCCATAATCCGCTCGTTGTGCTGCTGGTCCATCACTGACGGTAGTAGCCCAGGGGTATCTATCACCCTAACCTGTCATCATTTTGACGTCAGAAAATTACAAAAACATTTGCAACAAGCTTTGTGGCTTCACGACACAAGTCCATTCTGAACTAAGGAACCCAATGCACAAATGTAAGTGGTTCAGATGGAGGTGCAGAAATGTACTTTGATGCCATGAACATTGCCAATAATCTCCTGAACTTTCTTTGTCGATGGGTGGAAAGCATTAGTACTTGTGCGAGGCTCATCAAAAATTGAGTTGATGGTGGCTGACTTTCCAACCCCTGTTTTCCCAAGGAGCAAGACAGTGCATACAAAGTCCAGCTCCTCCTCTTGCCCTGATGCTTCCTGCTCCTCAGCAATTGCATTAGCACGATCAAAGCTGAAAGCACCTGCTCGGCTTGCTGATCTACCTCCTCTTAGCTGTTCTGCCAACCCCAATCGGTACAGTACTTGAGCAACAACAACATTCTGGGGTGACTGGTCAAGGCGGTGAGCAAGTCGTAAGAACTTCACTCTTATATTCTGGAGTTTCTCATGAGTTTCATCACCCCCATCATTTCCATCTCCACTTGAGGGATTTTCGTCAGCTGGGGCAGAAAGTTGGGAAGCATTTGCCACATTGCTACGTGGTGGATTCCTGACAGTCGGTTCCGATGCAGTGGCAGATCGATTGCGTCCTGTTGGTCTTTGCGGAAGAGAAGGACCAGCAGCACCTAACGATGGCAGGTTAGACTTCGCACTTCCAGAATCTGCAAAAAATTGTAAAACACAAATGAATTCCAGCAGATTCTCTTCCTACCCACGAGATGGTCCTTAAACTATCTAATGGAAAAATCTTTGGAGTGAAAAATGTACCAGTTTTACCACTTGCAGACTTCACCAGTGCTGCCAAGGCTTGAGCAGCATCCAGGTTACGATGCTCATCATCATCATCATCATCATCATCATCATCATAATCGTCATCCTCATCGTCTTCTTCTTCATCATCATTTACTTCCTCTTCATTATCATCATCCCTGTCCCAGTCACCATTTGAAGATTGAGGCACCCTCAGGGTGGCAAGTTCAGGCTTTGTCTCTGTGTCAGTCTCTGCAGGATGCCTGGTCTGTGCAGCAATGTTCTCGGCCACAGCTTCCACTGATTTTACTGGGTCTGGAAGAGACAAACCAACAACGTCGGGGCCCTCTACAGGAGTGTCATTTTCAGCAGCAATGGACATTGGTGTTTCTTTGTTATCTCTGTCCTCCTGCTCCTCAGTGAAATCTTCAGTAGTAGCAGGCAAATCTCGGCTCTGAATCTCAGATCCATCTTCAACATCCCTCACTGAGTAAACAGGAGGATTTGTTTCTTGATGCTCAATGATGTCTTCAACTGCATCACTGCTGATCTGTCCAGGAATACCTGAGAGTGAGGAATCTTCCTCAATTTTGACTTCCTCCCTTGGTTCCTCTGAAATGATGGCAGATTCAGTTGGTGCCCCGTTGTCTACAGCCCTTAGTCCATCAGCTTCTTCCTCCCTTGGTTCCTCTGAAATGATGGCAGATTCAGCTGGTGCCCTGTTGTCTACAGCCCTTAGTCCATCAGCTTCTTCTCCCAATGTGCCTTCAGGCACCCCTTCTTCATCCTTCTTCCCAGGTACAACTTGTTCTGTGTTGATAGGTGCCATTGGGGTGGCATCCTCTTCACTGTTGCTGGATTCTTCAGGTGCTGCAGCTATATCCTCCTCTATCTTTTCTGGCTGTGCAACGCCCGCTTCTGACACAATCATTGGAGCATCAGATTCCTCCTTAGACAGCTCACCAGTAGGAGCCTCATTTGCAACAAGAACATCTGCATCAGACTCAGTCTCCTTGTGATCCTCACTCCCTTCCCAAGCACCTGAAGGAACCTTCTCAATCTGATCATCAATATGTACTTGATCTTCTTTCATCTCCCTAGAAGGCTCTTGCAGTATGTTGGGCTCTTCATTTCCAACTGAGTTGGAACCTGACTCTGAAGGTAGTACAACTGCATCTGCAAGAGACTCCACTTGATTATTATTGTCCTCTATTTCAGGCTCTGCGGCACCAGCACCAGTAGCAATTGCTACTTCTTCAGTCTCATCATCCTTTGATTCCCGAGCAATGATCCTGGGTAAGGTTTCATCAACATATTCATTTCTGGTATGGAACAAAGTCTCATTCTCCTCCTCTTTGTCATCTCTTTCATCATCTGCGTCTTCAAACTGATTAATGTTGGACCGCTCACCCTCTTCCAACTCTGCACCCAAAATGCCATCCATAGTCTCCAATTAGTCCTGTTTCTTTTTCTCTTGGTTCAAAAAACCCAGTAAGGCTGTATCTACTAGATGGTTTGAAGGTTTTGAGGAGCATATCATAAAGTGCAAAGACATCAGCAACCACTTGTCATATAGATGCACTCAAACTCCATGGGAGGAGTTGTTGTGCACCCACCCATGTCATCTTCCAAACGCACACAAGCAAGGAAATTGCACTCTCCATTGAAGCAAGAGCATTTGAAACAGAGCTCTTGACACAAGAAGACTTCAGAGCTGGGATGCTGACTTCTGATTGTGAAAGCAACTGAAATTGTTGTAGAATGTCATTACCATCATCAACATCATCATCATCATCTTCTTCTTCTTCCTCTTCTTCAATGAGTTCTTCATCATCGGTAGAGGGTTTTGCAACCGGCATAACACCCTTCAAGACATTGAAATTCTCCTCCTCCTCCTCCTCCTCCTCCTCCTCCTCTTCATCATCTTCATCAATGTCAGCTTCTTCTTCTTCTTCTTCTTCTTCTTCTTCTTCATCCTCCATGTCCTCAGCATCATCCTCCTGAGGAGTTTCTTTGTCTTCCTGGACTCTGGCAATGGTCAGATCATCGTCATCATTATCCTCAAAAATTGCTCCATTATCACCACCCAACTTTGTCTGCTCCACCAGCACCTTTGGAGATTCTGCTGAGAAGTTTGTCTGATTTTGTTGTCCTCGCAGCACCACCAGTGGGATGAGGGCATCAATGATGCTGGAAACACCACTAGCATCATCATCAACTGACAGCTCCTTGCTCCTTGCAATGTCCTTTATCTTCTCCTTGAATTCCTCCTCTGTGCTGCAATCTTCAATGATTGCAGTATCAAGTGTGGACTCTCCTGTGATAATCTGATTGAGTCGCATCAAAGCGCCTTGTTGCTCCACTCCCAAACCTCCGAAGCTTCTTCTTACATCGACATATCTTCCGTCATCGTCGTCGCTCGAAACCGGTGCTCGGATGGGAGATGTAAGGCTCTGGGCCGACGACTCATTCTGATGATCCTCTCGTTGCTCACCATCTAACAAACCGACATCCGCCTCCTCCTTCTCCCTCTGGGCTGCAGTAGTGGTTTCATTTCCCCGCGCAGCAGCCTCATCATCAGGAGCTTCTTCAGCTGCTGCTACTGCCGCTGATCCTCTCCTCCCCATGCTTCCGAATTTCCTCAAAGCATCCATTATTGCTTCCCCTTCTATAGCTCTTTTCCTCAAGCTCTCATCCCCGACCACAACAACAAAACGAACAATTCAAAGCCCTGCAACCTTCGATTCCTCCCACAAGAGAGAAACAAAATCTCTTTCTCCCTCACAAAAGCCCCCCTTCCCCAAATCAAAATCCGTGCTCCTCTCTCTCTCTGTGCGTGTTTCTCTCTCTCTCTCTCAGACCAAACCAAAATGCCTCTTCTTCCCGTCACGACTACTCGAACAACAACAAGAAAACCTGCAACTTTTGCCCCCACAAAACACAAAAATTGTTGCTGCACTGCTCGATGATACCTCTTCACTCAACAACTCGAAAAAATGTGTGCTGCTGCTGCTGCTTCATCACAAAAACAGAAGCACAAAATCCCTTCCTTCCTACCCACTTCCCGAAGGTCAAAACCAAACAAACAACCACCTCTTCTTCTCTTCTCTCTTATGTGATCTCTTCTCTTCTTCTCTTCGATTCTCTTCTCTGGGCTTCTCCTCTTCTTCTCTCGTCTTCTCTTTCACCGAATGAAACAGAATTGCAACCGTATGCAACCAACCACCTATCAACTCTCACCGCCACACGAGGATTATCCAATCCATCTGGCACGGTGATGATGATGATTCCTGCAATTCAAGTGTCAGCAGCTAAGAGGCTGGATGGGCATCGTCGCCGAACGACAACGATGATGGAAGGAAGGAAGCGTTGTCCAAACTAACAGCAACAGCCACCCACCGACCCACTGCCCACCCACCCAGCAAGCAGGCAAGCAGCAACAGCAGCAGCTGCTAGAATGGATGAATCCGGTAATAAGTTAGTCGCTGTGGTATTGCAGAATGAATCCAATCCGCCGGAATGAAGAAATTCCTTATCCTCTTTAGAAAATTTCTTGCCGTTTTTTCTGTTTTTTTTTGTATTTTTTTTGTATTTTTTTTGGTATTGTGGAGTTTGCAAGCTCCTGCCTCTCCAGAAGCTCCTTCAGGATTGAAAGCCTCCTTTTCTAAGCTTATCCATTGCTCACATGACGTCGTCGTAATGAACCAATAATGTATGAGAGAAGGGCAGCGGCCGGTCTCACAGAGAAGAAAGAAGATGATGAAGAAGAAGGGGATTATTGCCTGTGAGAGCACAAGATGGAGAAGGGGATTTGCATGTGACAACATAACATGCACCATCATAACCCCGGCAAAAGACCATTGCAAATTTTCCATGTTTCTTCTTCTGTGTCACCAAACTGTGCTCCTTCTTCTTCCTCTTTTTCATCTTCTCTGCTTTGCAAGAAGCTGAAATTTTCAAAGCTCGTTCAGCTCATCAGCCAACAAGGTGACGATGGTGACGAGACAAGAGACGGAAAAAAGGCTTCTTGTGCATTTCGGGGTTCATCCTCCACTAAAGAATCCTAATGATAAAATTGAAGGAAAATTTTGGGCAAACATTTGTACCAGTGTCCCAAGGGGAATGGGGAGGGGGAGGCATGACAGCACATGTGTAATTAGCACACCTCCTGTAGTAGGATAAAAGAAAAAGATTTTGTTTCACATCCAGATTCTCCTCAGGGATTGCTGTCCTTCAAACCTCCACAACAACACTTCTGTCATGGTGGGAACTTGGAGTTTGACAAGCATGATCATATAATGCATGCCTTCTTGCCTGTCACCCCTGTTGATCCAAAACATGGGCAGAGGCCCACATTAGGAGAAAGAATCTGAAAAACTCCAAATAGAGAGAGAGAGAGAGAGAGAGAGGAGACTGAGGTAATCAAATCAATGGTCCTCTACTTCCTCTTCAACCCTCACCTGGGCAAATCCCTTACACTCCACTCCTGTCTCGGATTCAATTTCAGATTGCAAGGTCCCAATGCTCAGATTGACTTTTCTAGATTCAGCAAGAAACACTTCTGTTGTCTAATCTTCACAAGCACCTAGACTGTTCCATGAAAGAGAGAGTTTGATGATGGCCATGAAAACCAATTGTGCCCCATCTTTTAGGAGTACCTCATAAAAGTTGGAGGCCTATTGGAATCCCAAGAGGAGAACTGATGCAACACTACAGGATTAATAAGCAACAACAAAAGAAGATATCATTGATAAACATAGAACACAAAGACAATTGTGCTCATGAGAAGGCACCTCAGATTGGAGAGCACTGCAAAATGCAGTAAGGGGACACATGCATTTTGTAATGGAAGTAAAGCTTATTTTTGGAGTAATGATACCGTCTACAATGCTGCACGATGGGCTATTAGCTCAGTGGTAGAGCGCACCCCTGATAATTGCGTAGTTGTGCTTTGTCTTCAAGCCCAGATTCTTCACATACTCTATAATCTGAGTCTGTGCAATCAAACACAGATTCTTTGGACACGGCAGTACAAGGTGAGTCCATCTTCATACTGCGAAGTTCATGTCAAAGCCCAAACACCAACTCAGAACCTTGGAAAACAACAGCACTATCATCACATGCAAGAAGATCAATGCCTCCTGATATCCAACTTTCATTCAAATATTGCCAAAGGAAGTGTGAGTGGGAATCACATCAGATCAGCAATTGCTGCCCTGTTACAACCAGACCAAAGTCTAGTTTCGCACCATCATCATTGTGGATGAGGCAAGAGCATCAAGGTGGATTTGTGTTCTACAAATTCAAGAGGAGCTCAAGAGGAGCTAGAATGTTTGGGAGCTTGAGTGATGAAGACTAGGCACAGGATCCGGTTGCCGCCAAGGAAAATTAAATGTTGATCCACCTCTAATGAGCATGCATACAAATAATTAAACCAACATTGAAACTTGGATAATTCTCATGCACAGGAATTTGACAGATAACACATCATTTATACCTGATTCTGATCTGCATCTTCAAGCTTAGAATATCAGATTTCATGTAGGATTGAAGCTAAGGCCTCACATGAAGTTCACAGGTAATGTTTGGACAATGCAAATTTCATTGGTGGCGTGCCTTGGAAGGTTATCAATAAGTTATGCAGATTTGCAATCCAGGCATTCTGCAGGATTCAACTCTAGAGCAAAAGGTTTGGGTACACGCACCTTTGGAAAGTCTTGGGCTTCTCTCCAAAGAGGCAGGCATATCAGAAGCTTACAAAAGTTGTCACCATTTCTGAAAGATTCATGCTCAGGAACCACTTTTTCTACTTGTGTTTCAGTAATGCAAATTTTACAAAAAAAAAAGCTTCATTCTGATTTGGATGCAAGCTTTAGCCTGCATGACAACCATCTTAACCAACAATGCACACTGGAAAGTTCAAGACAAAACAAGAGACTTACCATATGAATGTGAAAAGAAACAAAGATCCAAATGATGAAATCTCTACCCAGATTTAGAAAGATTTGGAATACATAAAACAGCAATTTATGGAGAAACTCAAACCATCTATAATAAGTTGCAAAGATCAGTAACTCAAAATACCCACCCAGTGAAAAGGAAGCTAGTCATAATAGAACATATGAATTCAATTTTTCCTGCTTGAAGTTTATTATACAACCTTCAGAAAAAATAATCAAATAATATCCACCTTTGTATACTAGAGTGCTAGCAAGATAGACCTTCATAGCTACTGATTTTCCCATCTGAATCCATAATCAACTTTTTCACTAGGAAGGAAGACCCAAAACAAGTAAAAACCTTCTTTGGGTAAATACTGGCTGATTCTGCATTCACAAGTAGGAATTGTGAAATTCTTAGAGAGCTAATGTACTCATCAGGCATAGCTTCTGTAGCTAAACCACTATCCATAAGAAACAATCATTCATGACGGTCCCTGTAGAATTTACATGTGGTATTAGTCCTCCCAGGGTCCAATGTTTTCTCTCAGGTTTTTACTGCTTGCAGATACCAAAGGAGTTCTTTAATCTGGAGGATTCTTCTAATAATAATGGGTTCCTATCTTGTTCAAGGATGAAGGTTTAAGTTCCAGTACCAAAGAGGTTCAATCAGGGCATTGCACAGTATTGGACTAGGTGCCTTCACCAATAAGGACATGCAATAATCAGATAGAATTTACTGCTGGAAGTGATCAAGGAGCAGTGTGGTTGTGGATTTTGGTCGGGTCGCCAGGTACTGGTGTCGTCAGTAACATCTCTTCTTTCTCCACTGGTGTATACTGCCTGTCACCTGTTTCAATCTTAGGAGTTTCCTTATGTGCGCTTTTAGAACTTCCATTTCCATTCCCAGCCTGGTGAAAACAATTGCATGTCAGACATCAATAGCAGAGATGATCAATCGCACACTATATGATACCAGTAACTCCATGGATGAGATACATACATAGACCGACATTTCAAAATACATCCGAAGATTATGTGGTGATTTTAAGTATTAATCTTAAGAACATATTACTAGTTTAAACCTTCCAATTCCCTCTTGAGAAGCCACTTACCAATGGATTGTACATGCCCAGACTGTCAACTTCATAGGGGGAGGGGGCATGTAATGCAGATTGAATTAATATCCTCCAGTTGCAAACTAGAGCAATTATCACCGTGATGCTTTTGAAGAGAGCTACTTGCTGAGTAGAGTACACAATCCATTCCAGCAAACCAAAAAAATTTACGAAGAGAACCATCTGAATGTTCCTTTTTACCAAATGAACAGGAATAGCTATCAATGTCTTGACCATTTATTCAGCCATTCTGAGGCCTCCATTGTGTTAATTGATAACCATCATACTGCAAAAGCCTTGTAGAAGTAACTGATAGGTGATGGGTGGATTTCTTACGGAGGGTGAAGATGACGAAGTTGGTGCAGAATTTGAATTGTGAGCAGCAACATCACTTTCAATTTTCTCCGCTTGCTTCAAAGCATTCTGCTTATGGAGCTCCTGCATGGCCTTTTTGTATCGCAAAAAGTCAGGCTGGTTAGTTGATGATAGGAGACGAGCCCACATGCGGTCTGCAATATTCACCTGTCGCTGTGTTGCTGTCACTCTCTGCCATCAGGAACAAAAAGTCGTGTTAGAAATAAGTTAGGAAAGGGAGCAAGGGGAGTGTATGTCACAAAAATAGTCACTATTAGGAGGTTGTGTATATTCCCAGTCCAATAAGGGCCACACAACCAAGTGCCACTAGATGTACTAAATTGCGATCCACTGACCAGGGGACCTGGAGGATCCTTAAAGAGTCGTCTTCACGGCTTGAACACATGCTATGACCAACACTTGTTAGGAACTTACACTGATAGGAATGTAGCAATGACGGTTATTGACAGGTCCAACTGTAAATCCACAATATCCTGCCATTGCACCATGGATGGCACTGTGGGCCAAAAGGGTGCAGTAGACATTGTCTGATGCATTACTTGGGATCGCTCGAATCATGTATGTTGGATCTGTAACAGCATACCAAGAAACTCTTCAAACAGTGCTCTCCTACACCATTGATTACTTTCTACAGCTCACAAGGAAATTGCCAAAACAAAGATATGGCATCAGTTTACCTATGTACTTCAAGTTGAGGGGCTCTTTGAATTCCTTCACAAAATGATCCTGCAGCAAAGGGCAATAAATAAGGTCAGGAACTGCCTGAACATGGTATACAACAGCAGAGATTTGCAACAGGGATAATGTTACGCAACAGCTAATGACAACCAATTATTGCAAAAACAAAGACATTCATATATTAACTTTCATTTGGCTTGTGGCCAAAACTCTACTTATAAAGACTTTGCAGGGCTCTTGAAAATATACATACTTTCAGATGTTGGCAGAGCCAAAGACCAACATCAAGAAGCAAGCGGTTTCCAGAAGCATCACTGAGCTTGTCCAAAGAACCCATGCTCTCTGCCATCAACTCCTGGCCAGCACCTTCTGCCACTACAATCACCATATGTCCATTTTCACGCAACCTTTGCTTTGCAAACTCAAGCAGGCCACCAGGTCCATCCATGTAAAAAGGCACTTCTGGTATTAAACATAAATCCTGCACTTGCAAAACCAGGTTCCCCATAGTAAGGTCAAGCTGTCTGGCATTTTCAAGCAAATCTGTGTTGGTGGGAGGAAAAGTGTTTGATACATTTCCTCTTATGAAGCAGAGAATGTGCATCATATGCAATGATTATTCTTTGAAACAAAACAGAAAAGGAAGATAAGTGTTGTCCACCTGCAAGACTGAGAAAGGTCAGCCTATGAAAGCTTCCAGGACAATGGTCGAGCCCCCAATAGTCTAATCAGAGGAATAGATATAGAAAGGTCACAAGACTTCAATACTGGAGAGAGGCAAACCTACCACATCACGACTTGCAAGAGTGGCATGCATAGCAATATATCCTGCACCAAGAACCTCCACCAATTAGTCTTGATACCAGGAGGAGTGCCCCATTGCCATCTGATTTCAAAAGGGTAAGAATGTTTAAATGAGTTAGGCTTTTCAACAAAGAAACAGATTTTGTTACTTAAAGAGAGGCACCCACCACTGTACCGTCCCATGAGCTTGACCAAGCCAACACCATTCTGGATGCTCTCTGCTTCAACATGTGCTGCATTAATTGCACGCTGAGCCTCTTCCACTGCCGTGTCAAAACCAAATGACTTGTCTATAATCTGTGATCCTCAACCATGTGAAAAAATGCATTTAGAAGTCTACACCATTCACAATAAGACATGTTCGGGAGAATAGACAGAATGCAATATTCAAACACTTCCTTATCCATGACAAAAAGCTACTGAGGCCTACATTCGTTTGATGTTCCACAGGCTGACTTCATTACAGTTACAATTTCAGCAGCATGCCTTTACAGTCCATCTTGATAATTGTGTAACTCTTAATATGTTGTGGATCATGGTTTTTTTCTTGTAATAAGTGCAGAACTATATCCCACATTTTCAGTGGTTTGAAAATGAGCAAACCAAACCATACATTCTGAATCATCTATTCAATGCTCAGAGCTCTGTTGTGTGCAGGATATCCATGAATCTAATAAGTCTTGATGCCCACATACATCTTCTTTAAATTCCTTTGAATTCTGTGCATAATAAAACAAATCTTCAGAAGTCAAAAGCAAAGGAATCGGAGTAATGTGTTGCTTGTGCCACTTACTTCAATGTCATTATCAATTGTCTTTGGAATACCTGCAACAACCACCTTTAATCCTCGCCTCTTACACTCCTGCAGTTAAAGCACAAAAATCCCACCAACATTTGTGATGATTTTTCAAGTCTTTCAATATAGTTATTTAGGGAAGAATCTGTGAATCAAGAAACAGCCATTGTATTGCTATATGAAATGTGATTATGCTCATCAGCAGCTTGACAGTAACATCCCCAGCGAAGGGTGGCACTGCACAAGCATCTTTGAACAGACTGCCAAGGACTTGCTCATCAAGCCAGGATACAATGTGTCCCGAACAACCTTTGATTGAGGCAAATACCAGTTATTGAAATGCAAAAGGAAATTATGCACCACAGCAAAGAGGAAAGGTGGATGCCTCATGAATCACATTCGCTCCTCTCTGAGTGCCATCACCCCCAATGATGTAGACCTGTGTATTGACAGAACACAGCAATTCTTTGTCAGTTTCTCCAAGGTGAAGGTTATATGCATCCATATGGAATTGTGAAAATGGCTGAACTTGGGAGTGGGAAAGTGACTTCTGTATTGAGTTATTATGCCAAGAACTTGCTGCTTCTCACCTGATTGATACCACGGTCTTCAATGGAGTCAACAATCTTAGAAGTGTCATGGCCACCTCGTGAGGTGCCTAAAACAGTGCCTCCACGCTTATGAATATCATTCACAACTTTGGGGCTCAGATCAGTAGTGTTCCGTGAATAGAAACCCCGGTAACCTCCCTGCACAGCATGCAAACATCTCCCAATCACTTTTCTACATATGTGGGTTTGACCCCACATGCCTCCCACAGGAAACTCAGAAACAAGAACCCCCATACAACCCTCAGACCAGTGTAGGACAATACTTGTTGTGAGTAAAATTTATTAGAAGTCCAGATCTGCTTTGGTGAGGAAAAGGTAAAGTACAAAGCACAGGAGTTCAGAGTTCCATGTCTGACATTGTGAAGATGCATTTTGTCTCTCAAATCATGACATGAACAAGTTACTCTGAAGAATGTGGCTCAACTGCTTATTCTTACATCAGATTTGAAACAACTTAAAAGTGAAGGATGTCACTTACATGAATGCCATAGATTTCACGAACACCATATTGAGTCCAAAGCCCACAAACTATCTCTCGAATGACAGTGTTTAGACCAGGACACAAGCCTCCACATGTTACAATGCATGCCTTCACTTCCCCTGGCTTGAAGTATATCTGCAAGTTTTGAAAGTAGGACAGTCAGAGAGATATGACACACAACAACAAAGTGATTGTGACATGTCTAATGGATGTCAAATTAGCCCACCTTAAATCACCACATGCTATCTAAGCTATCAGTGAGCATCCTAGCCTTGTGTTACAAAGACTTGCAATAAATAGTAAGAAAACCATTATCACTCTCAGCCAATACCAGGCAAGCAAGTGATGCTCATGAACAGTGCTTCAGTGCTTGCTTAACATGGCTTCATGGCAATAGGCTCTGTACCCAATTTGGACAAAATTAAGAGGACGTTGGGAAAGAGCAGTGAGGAAGGATGGGAGTAACTATGCTGCAGGATCTCTTCTAGAATTTCAATTGAAGAATAATGGGAAGCTGACAGTATAATTAGTAAATAATCTAGAACTGTTCTCTTTTAAGTCCAAAAGCAGCTCTTCCTCTCTGGACACAGAAGTTCAGTGTGGCAACCTGCACTTAAGAAAGGGACAGAAAGAGAACCTTGTCCCGAGGTCCAGCTCGTCGGAAGTGAATACCATCTCCAGCTGTGTTCAAATTCACGACCACCTGTTGGACATTTACTTAGCCAAATTTCTAACAACCGTAAAAACGGACAGTCTCACAAAAAAATCAATATAGTACTTTATTCTAGTTCTTTCTACATATTCATCAAAGAGAACATAAGAGAATACGATACATAACTTTGTGATGCCACTCCACTGTCATGATGACAAAGACTAGCATGGGCAGAAGATCGGTCTTATATATCCTATATGCATGCTACTGGCGCAAGTGGTCATTAAGAAGGATAAAGGTTGACTTACATCTTTCGCAACTACATCTGTGTTTTCCACAAAATATTGCCTGCATTGCAAGCCAGCCCATCACACAAGCCTGTCAGAAAGCATGAAACTAAGATGTTCTCAAAGTCCTTTTGTGGGGGCTCAAGCCAAAACATAGGGTACAAAGTCTCATGAATACATGAATACAGAAACAGGAAAAGCAGCATTGACTGTGCTGTTTGCATCCTATGGAGAAATGTGTGTACATCTCTTGTGCATTGACTGAAACTAAACTTCCAATCCATTGGCATCCTGGATTTGCATGTTAAACTTCTTCTGCAGGGTGGTGGCAAATGCAGAAGAAAGGAGTGGTCGGATTTCTTGTGTTGCTCACCTCACTGCTGAGTATGCAGGGTTATGCTTCAAAGGATTTGCATACGTCTGCACATCACACAGAGCAGGACAATACACCAGATCAAAGGACAGAAATTTTGAGGAAGTTGAAGTTGGAGTGTAAGAAATGAGATTTGTCACCGCTATTATTGATTACAGATTCAGGCCTTGCTGTTTTCTTCCTACAAAAGGAGAGTGCCAGATGCTTGGGCAATGATGTCATTTCGGACAGACAAAATAAGAGTCCCTTTCCATTAGGCTGCTGTGATCACAGCAGCCTAATGCAAATGCATTGACATAGAGCCTTGTCTCTTACTGCAGGGACAGTCACTTTCCATTGAAGAGCTGCAACTGTGGTCAAAATATGCAATTATATATGTTAGGAACAATGAGAACACATGTTCTCATGAAAAAATGACAGATGTCATTATATGGTGAGTCATTTGACTCACAGCTCTCAGAGCTCCTGCAATTGGTCAATGCTTGACTGATAGAGCTGTGAAATGATTGTGAGCAAAGCTACTGAAAAAACATAATGGAAAGATGTCCTAAGTCTCAGTCGTCACCGCAGTAGTTCATGCTCACCAAAGGATTTTCATAGAGATCCAGCTATCAAACTCATCAACACTTCAAAGTTCAAACAACCCAAAAAAAAAAAAACAATCTTAAATCTTGTTTGAAATCTCTCTAAGAACTTGCTGTTGGATCGTCAGATTGTTCAATTGGACAGTGAAGGGGAACTCCAACATCGGTATGAGATGCTTGACCTACTTCCCGGGAAGGTGATGAAACGAAATTGAAAAGAGAATGATCTGACATTCAAGAAACGGATTACTACCCCGTTCGGCGACAAGCAAATCCACAGAACATTTTACCATCATGTCAACGGCTACAGTGTCTTCAACAATACCCAAAACTCTCTACATAAATCCTTGAAAGACGCCACAAATACGGCGGTATATTACTGCAAGGGAGAAGCGTTGCGCCTCTATATCCCCCTCACCAATGATGATTTGTCTGGAAAAACAAATCGATCAACAAAACGAAGAAATGCAGAAGCAGGATGTGGAAACTGGAAGGGGAAAAAGAGCTAACCGGAAGATCAGGCAGCCAGTCGGTAAGGTGAGGCACGTCTTCCAAAAGCGCGCCGCCGGAGCCTGTTAAGATCTTGCTCGATGATCCTGCGTTGACGGACATAGACACCTCCTTCTTGGATACGGCCATTCCAGAAGCGGCGGCTAATAAGCACGAACGCTCCTTCTTCTTCAAGGAATCACAACCAAGCCAGGAGCTGCTACTCAAGCGGAGCTTATTATTACTAATATTACTCGCAATTTTCCCTCTGCCTACTCCCAAACAACTTTCTGATGATGAAGACAACAACACTCCACCGTTTCTGCAATCTTGTTCTCTCAATCCCGCAGCAGCAGCAGCAAGCTCTGGTAATAATATACCACGGCAACTCAAGTTAGCCATGTCCCCGCTTTCACCGGACCCCTGATTCACGCAAACAATGTCTTATACTACACCGATCGACGCGTTTTAGAACTCCCGAGCTCCCTATATGCGTCAGCAATGTGCAACAGTCTTCAGGCACGCGAAATTCCTGTTCTAGATGCTGCAAAACCAAAACCCCACTGCAACAACAAAAAAAAAACCTCCTCCTCCCTCCTCTGCTGCAGCAACAGCAGCAGGCGCCCAAGCACTGACTGCTCTCCCGCGCGGTCGCGCAAAGGCCGCCCCTGGACGCCAGCCCCGGCCGGCCCGGGGACAGTCCCGGTCGCCCGGAGGATCCCTGACCGTATATCCTGTAAAGAGATGAGCGGATTCCCAACTTCTTTGGAACGCGCTCTTGTACTGACTAGCTGCAACTTGATTGGTGGGGGCTTTGTACCAGTGTTGGGCGGGGGCCTGAGTGACCCAGCCCCCATGACTGCACCAGTTCCGTTTCGGATGAATTAGTGCTCATCCAATTACTAAAACCTGGTGCAGTCACAGAGGTTGAGTCACACTTTTTTTTTCTCGCCTGCCCTTCAAGAGATGTTTTTTTTTTTCTACTCGTGGACCTACCCTGCTCACCCAACTACCCCCTTCAAAAAATATATTCCCACATACCCCACTCCTCTACCTATGTTAGGGATTTCTTTTTTTTTCAAAACTCTCTTTCTTTTTGTCATCATTGTCGTTGTTGGTGTTGCAATGGTGTCATCGCTCATCACCATTGCTGATGTTTAGAAAAGAATTAGGAGCTGCTACAAGAAGACACCAAAACAGGTACATCTTTTACAAGAAAAATTTGCACTAGTAGGTTTCTATGCATTTTCAGTTTGGGATTAGATTTATGAGACCTTTGTTTTGCTTGCTTTCAAAGTTCATCAACGAGGCAAAGGAAAACTTGTTGGTGCGACCGTGTTTGCTAGAATGACAATGTTTTAAGGAGCGATTGTTGCTAGAACACAACACTAATCATATTTGATGGAATGCAAGTACATTTTTTCCCTAGGTTATTTTTACTAGTGTTTCTTTTGCTATGCTTATAGAAGCTGATGATGAGTTAGCTCATCGTCTTTTGATTTCTTTTGTGTCTTGATCAGTGATTTCTTTGTGTCGTGATTAGAAGACGATGAGCTCCCAACTTGTCATTATGTTTTATAGCTAATGAAAAAAGGAGAAGAAGACAACAAGTTGGGGCTCATAATCATCTTCTCCTTTCCTTATTAACTTGCAAACCAAGACAACGAACCCCAACCCATCATTGTTTTCTTGTGTTTTGTCCATTACTTGCAAATGGTGACAATGAGCTGAAGGCTCATCATCATTGATTTTTTTTCAACACTTGTAAAAGACGACAACAAGTTGATGCTCATTGTCATCCTTTTTTTTGTTTTGTTTTTGTACGCCCAAAGAAAATGACGATGATAAGTAGGTTTGTCGTTGTATTTTTTGGTTTTCTTTCTGTGCACTTAGAGAAGATAACAATGAGCCAACACTCATCATTGTCTTTTTATGTTTTCTTTCCAAGCACCTAGAGAAGATGATGACAAGTTGACATTCGTAGTGGTCTTTTTTTTGTTTTCTTTCTATGCACCCAAAGAAAACAATGACCAGTTGACACTCATCATTGTCTTTTTTTCTTTTGTTTTTGTGCACCCAAAGAAAACGACGACAAGTTGGTTTTCATTGTCATCTTTCTTTTCTTTTGTTTATGTGCAACCAAAGGAAGACGACGACGAGTCGATGCTCATTGTTGTCTTTTTTACTTTCATTTCTATGCACCCAGAGAAGACGGCAATGAGCTAACGTTCATTGTCACCTTTTTTTCTTTTGTTTCTGTGCACCCAGAGTAGACAACAACAAGTTGATGCTCATCATCGTCTTTTTTTCTTTTGTTTTTGTGCACCTAAAGAAGACGATGACGAACGTCGACTCATCATCATTTTTCTCTTTGTTTTTGTGCACCCAAAGAAGACAACGACAAACCAACAGTCATCATCGTCTTCTTTTGTTTTGATGGGTTATAGACGATGACGAATTGGCCAGGCTCGTCATCATCTGTTTTTCATTGTTGAACAAGTAGGCGACATGTGTCAAGTTTAAAATTAATATAATTTTAAATAGTTTGTAATTTTAAAATAATTTAAAATAATCAATATAATTAATATAAGTAATTAATGAAGTATAATAATAGATTTATATATTAATTTAAAATTAATTATAATGAAAATTTGAAATGTAAGAATATTATAATATAATATTAATTAATTGTAATAAAAAAAGAAGATATTTTTGTTATTTAAAAGAGGTTCAATGATTTTATTTTATTTTTTTAAGGTCTTTTAGTTTTTCTGATGCAAAATTTGGAGTTTTGTTTTAGGATGGTTCCTCAAAGGAAATGTGCGCAAAAGGCATGAAAGGTGTCAAATATAATTGAAAAGCAAGAGGTGCCCAATGAAAAATAAGCAATTGTCATATCTACACCTTGCCTTCTCAAGGTATGTTATGAAAGGTACATTTTGAATTTACATATGGCCACATTAGAACCCATCCTTACTTTCCATGTGAAAGTAAGGATGGGTTTTTTTTTGTCAATTTTTTTTGTTACAATACTTGAACTTTTTAATCAAGTTTCTTTCACATAATACGATATTACTTTGGTTTTTGGTTCACATTACTTTCATCCTTTTTTATTTAGGGTTATGATTTAATGCAATATCTTCATATTGTTGACATTGTGGTGGTTGCCCTAGATGTAATTCCTCATTATGTATGTTGATTTAGTGCAATACCTTCATTTTTTGCCATTGTGGTGGTTGGCCTAGGTGTAATTTGCACCATGTAGGTTGCTTTAGTGCAATACCTTCATCTTGTTTCATGTGTGGTGGCTGGCCCAAATGTAATACCCTCATCACTTGTACCAAATCTTACACCTCAATAGGTTCCTCCTCTAATTCAAAAATGAGCATGGAAATGCAATGGGGGCTAATGAATGGGTCCACAAAGGCTCAAGATGGTGTTGCAAAGTGGATGCATGCACTAGTTCTTATGTAGCCAGATGGTTGCTCTGACAACACTTGGAGCAAACACACTCCTTTCGAATGCAAGCTAAGAAATTAAAATGTCCATTTATTTGTTCTAGGGAGCCTAAGCAACACTATCACAATTTTATTTTGAGCAACCCACATGTAAGGCAAAAATAGAATGAAAATAAAGCCCTTAATTAAGTGAAAAAGAAAGTAAAATTAGAGTGGGATGAACTTCAGGCCTAAGCACAACAAATGTCATAGGTTAGGCAGCATTTATTAGTACGTTTAGCCTTTGAAATGTTGTTGGGCATCATTGGGATTCCGGCATGGGGGGTGGGGTTCATCCCACAAAGTGCATGGGCGCACATTGAAAAGGATGAAATTTTTGTTGAGACAAATTCGAGCAAACAAAATTATTTATGCAAAACCTCTAAAAGTTACATGGGGCGTTCAACATTGGACATTAAAATCTAATAAACACAACCGAGTTAAAAAAATGGATGCAATATCCAAGTATTATGATTCTGAAATTATTCATGGGTGATATATTTCCATGTTTATATATTTTTAAATTTACATCGTTTGCATTTTAACATTGGAATTTTTTTTTTTGTGTTAGGTTTCGGGGCACAACAAAGGAAGCTTTTGTTGCATACGCAATTCAACTTGCACTTGAGCATCGTCAACTATTTATTCATCATCATGCAACAAAAGCTATAAAAGTTGCAACAAAGTATCACATTAATATGGACATTTTTTTAGTTCATCCTCAAAGGAAAAATAATTAAGGATATAGCTGTAGTGCACATATGCACCATTTTTGTATTGAGCCATTATAGATTAACTTAACATGATATAGTTTTGTCACCATCCTTTTTATAGTGTGGTTATTTGAACATTTTTATATCAATCCATTTGTTTTAATTTTGGGATTTATAGATTTTGGGATCATCTTATGCCATGTTACACATAGTACCCCCATCCATCACAAATGGATTACATTTATATTATAAACCAAATGAACAATACCCTCATTTAATAAGGTTAACACATTCTATGGCCATGCTAGAACATTTAAACAATACTTTCATTATCCTTATCATGAAATACTCACACAATAATTTTAAGGAAAAAAGGAAATTTAATTTTTTATATAATTACATTGCCCATTTTCATGACATGACCCTTTGATGCATAAACTGGTTTGTCTATGCAAGTATTGCAAACTTTTGATCTTCTCTTATTTACGGTGGGTTTTCCAAAAAACATTTCAAATTGCAATACCCACATATCAACCAACTCATGGTCATGTTTCATTACCCTAATTTAAACTTTTGCCTAATATATGTTTCAAATAAATAGGGGGGACATTGGGTTTAAGGTAATTAAGTCCACTTCTTTGTCATTAATTGTTTTAAGGTAACCTTTTTCCTAACATTTATATTATGGTTGGGGTCCCCCACCCCCAAATTAGGTCTAAGACACAAGTTGATAATTTGTACACAATTTAAGGTTATGCAAAAATAATTCTAAAATTAGGTTTAACATTTAGTTTTTAAAAATTGTTAAATTCCACCATTAAAGTTATGCAACCAATTTCTTTGTGTTTATTTAATTTAAGGTCAACGTAGGGATTTTTTATTACATACAAAGGTTTCAACTCAACATTTTAAGCTTCATTGTATAGGTATGCTTAATTTTTCAAATTTTAAACCTACGCATCCATTAGGTTATAATGTCTACATGATGAAGGTTAAAGTTTTCAATTTGTAATATTGTACCCTATCACCTTAGGTCAAATCCCAAATGCATGCCCCAACCCCAAATTGTAATACCTAGGTAAATCTATGTTATGTAACCCCCTTTGATTTAAGAATGCAAAAATTTGTTCCCTCATCATCTAAGGTTATGTAAATACATCTTGTTTACCAAATGTAACACCTGCATTTAGCATATAAAAACAATACGAAATATCCAAAAGATACCTATTTTTAAAATAAACCAATTATTAATACCTTCATCTTTAGTGCAAGCATTGACTATGGGCATGTCCCAATTTTTCCCAACCTTAATATGTAATACCTACATCATTTGTAGTGAATGTTAGGGTGATCATTAAGGCAATTTTTCTTTTATTATTGTAATGTAACACTATGAGTCTACCATAGTAAACTTATCATTATACCTACATAAATCTACATTGTGTACCCTCACCAAAAGCCCCCTTTTGGTTAATAAATATTTATTATACATGTATTGCAAAAACTTAATCCCTCATCATCTAGGGTTATTCAAGGGGATCTTGTCCACCAAATGCAATACCTACATTTAATGAACCAAATGCAATAAGAAATATTGAAATGATATTTATAACTAAAGCAAATCCATTAAAGCAAATTATCATTTTAATGAAAAAATGTAAGACAATACCTGCATTAAGTGGTCAAATTCCCCTTTGCAAGAAGTAAGGAATTTGTAATACTTTCATTTAACGTAATTAATACCCATGAAATATATGGAATTATATGTAATACATGTATTAGTGCCCATTAACCTTTAACTACAATATACCCTAAACCTTGCAATACTTACATGCAAGACCAATTAAATGCCACAAGAAACAAGATGGGTAAGCATTACCTACATATTAATTTAGTGATTATGTACAATTGATTTATAATACCCACCTTTATATGACATTTGAGTGAAATATTCTTGTTTTGGAATTCTATAAAATATGTGTTATATAACCTTAACAATGTAACTTTAACTTTCAAACCTTACATGTTCATCGATAAAAAAAATCAATGCATTAACATGTAAATAATCTATTTTTTAACATAATTGTAAAATGATGCATAAATTAGTAATGGAAAATTAAAATGGGGGATAAATACAAATAAGTTTGTGTTGTTTTTTTTCACTCATGTGGCCTCTTCTTATGGATATTTCCATGTTCTAACATCATCTCATGTTAATCCTTCATCCAATGCACCGAATTACCAAGTCCATCATTGACACAATGAAATACCATGTCAAGATGCATGATTTCATTCACCTTGGAAAAGTGAATACTTCATACATATGTTGTAATAACCCGCAACAATGATGTGGCATGGTCTATGAATTGAACCCCACTTTCTTTGATTTCATTGGTGATATTTTGTATTATGTCACCCATTCAAACAAGTGTTTTCTTTGTGGAGGTGGATGAACTTGAAGGTTGGTTATGATCCTTTTTTTTTCCACATTGGGGGAAGTATCATCTAGTGTCATTAGCCCACACATATCAACAACACATGGTTCTTCAAAATGATTTTCATCAACCTCTTCATCATCAAATTCATTGTCATATGTGTAAATAGGAAAGGGTCCACAAACATGGCGGCAAAACCTCCACGATCATATTCATACCATGTCCCATAATAGTAAATAATATTTTCTTTAGTGAGATTGGTACATGTAAAAAGAACGGCCATTTGATGTTTTCACAAATTTCCACACAACGCCCATTCACATGTGCAACAAACATACTTGGTGAAAGGAAGTGGGACCTTGTAAGTCATTTTCAGATGTTGTTGACCGGTTTCATTTAAATCATTTATCCCATGGGTGACATTGGTGTGAGGGATCAATATGGCCTTCTTAATGTTCGTTTTCACAATGTGTTCCATAATCTATTTTTTTATGAACCCGCATTGTTCATTTCAACCATGTGCATGTAGGGTTTTACAATTGTTGTTGTGAATTTCCACATTAACCAATCAATCCATCGACCTTGATGCCCCATAGTTATGACATTCTTGGTGCGAGAATGTTATGGAAGCCCAAAGAAGCAAAAAATTTAAAGAATTTTTTAAAAATTTATAGATCAACCAGTGTAATTTGGTAAACATTCGCGGGTAAAAAATGTTATGACAAGGTGTTAAATGAAGAATTTTAAAGAATTTTAATGTGCAAAATGAAGAATGTCATAACTATGTGATGCCCTTTTGTTTCCAAATAGAACCAATGTTTCAATGCCCCATGGTAAAATTCAATTGATGTTTGTGTGTCCTAGTTTGAATGTGGCACTCATCGAAGCCCCACTATCCATAAATCTACAATAAAATACAATGTGAATCCATAAATTGTCATGCAAGTATTGCATTCCCTCTACCATATATAGTGTGCATTTAGGGCTCCCACATATAGTGTGGATTAGGGTCATAATGTGGGTATTGCATTTTGCCACCTACATATAATGTGCATCTTTAAATTGTCATGTAGGTATTACATTTAATGTTCCCACATATAGTGTGAATTAGGGTCATAATGTGGTTATTACATTTTGCCCCCACATGGGATTACCAAGTCCATCATCAGTGTTTCTACCTTAAATCAAGGAATGAATATTTTGGGATATGCACAACATGGTGGAACAATAATAATAGATTGAGAGTTACTTCACATACTAACTTGGAAATAATAGGTTCAAAAGTATTAAGTCCATGAATCACCGAGCAAATGTTGGATGAAGCTTTCAATGATCTTGTTTCTCCCACGAGTCATGAAGGCTTCAATGTTTTCACCTAGTTCAATGGGCGTGTACATGATGGTGTGAAGGTCGTCCAATATTGCACGTTGCACCCCATTGTCTTTGATTTTTTCCATCGAACATAAGCGCCAAACCTTTAAGATGTGCCATGCACAAAGGTAAATGGGCACTTAATCTTTGCCCCACAAAATCCTAACCATACATAAAATAATAATTTATTATCATTTCAATTAATAACATTCTTTACAATGGAGAATGTGGGATGAAATTTTGAAATGGTTGCATGTACATAAAAGTTCAAAAAAAGGTAGTATGAAAATAAAATTCACTACAATGTTCATAACTTTTGTGAAGCATCATCAACGATGAAACATGAAAGTCTCCATTTAAAGTTCTTCCTTAAAAGTTTTGTTTTCAATAGAGTTAGCAATTCCACCGAATCATTGTATGTTTAGCAGTTCGTAATGATCCATGTAACTGGCATTTCGGTGTGATGTGCATCAAACACCATCAATGTGAACAAGTGAAATTTCACATTAGTGGTGCTAAAAGTGGCATCCATTGAGATTGCCCCATTATCACGAAACCATGGTTTACAATTGAAACATGGGGTTTGTATCTTTATTATGAATGGGACATGAACCCATTATTCTCATTTTGCATCTTGAAAATATAACATATCATTTAAATGATTAAATACCCATTTGTAAAGGGAAATTACCAGATTTTGTGCAAACGTCAACTTTTTTTTGTGTGTTTGCGATCCAAATAAAGAATGTCTTATTGCCTAATGAAATCATCCTTTGTCATCACTTCTCTTGCATTGATTCTAGCCCACCATATTGCCTTATGCTTGTCATATATTTGTTTGATGGTGTAACCTAAACCCAATTGAGTTGAAATGTGGTCCTTAAAGGCTTGTGACATTTGTGGGGCAAAAAAAAATGGTCGCATAATGGAATCAAGGTCATGTTTGCCATGCACAAGTTCACCATTGGCTTGTTTATGAAATTGATGGTAGAAGATTATTTCCACCACTTCGAGTTGTGTGTACAATTGCCTAATCAAAAATTGAACTAAACAACCTTGTTTAATGGATTGATGCTAAACAACCCTATTTAATGGATGTCTGGGTCTCCATGATCATTTTCTTGTCCATACCCACATGCATATTTACAAAATGTGTAATCAATTTAGGACTTAAAATTTGGTACAATATGAAACTAAAAAACAAATTCCATATAATAATAGTGAACAATAGAACATCATACCAAATGTGGTTGAGGTGGTTTTGGATTCTTGGCATTTTTACATTTTCTTATGGGAGTACTTGTTTATAAATGTTCCACTCCATCCAGGAGTCTTCATGGTTTCGTTCACCATTTAGAAATTCCAAAATTCATGCATGTGGGATGTATGCACATTCAACCTTGATTATATGTGCCCCTCCATGTTGACCATCCTTTTCCACACCAAGTCCATGTTATTAAAAGGTAATTTCCTTGGGTTTTGGATCTCAATAAATTGAGACTTTGAAACATGACCCATCTTTAAAAGTATGCCTTGAGTTAATTGTATAAAGAAAGATGGTAAATTGGTGTTAATGCCCAAAACTTTATATTTGCAATATGTTGAATTACATGTTAATTATCATATTCAATACTAATGCAAATGTACAGGTTCTAAGTATTTGATTTGTATCCCTCATCTAAACCCTATACAATCATGCACATAATACCCTAAATGTTAAATATGGAAAACATATGATATGGTCTATGGCCATAATTGTAAATTTTAAATTGCAATGTTCACAAATCTATTTTTAAATCCAAATTATCTATGGATAATCTAAATGTAATACCCACATGATAGGTAATAAATTGCATTATTTATGGAAAAAAGAAAAGTAATACCTGCACGACAATTTTAAAATGCACATTATATATGGGGCAAAATGTAATACTCGCATTATGACCCTAATATACACAATATATATGGGAGCTTTAAATGTAATACCTACATGACAATTTTAAAAGGCACACTATATGTGGGTGGCAAAATGCAATACCCACATTATGACCCTAATCCACACTATATGTGCAAGCCCTAAATGTAATACCTACATGACAATTCAAATATGCACACTATATGTGTGGGCATAGTGGAATACCCACATTATAACCTTAATCTACATTATATGTGGGTGGCAAAATGCAATATTGACATTATGACCTTAAATCTATAGTATCTATGGGAGGCCAAAATGTTAAATCCATATATCAAACATGGAAGATTTTTAGTGGAATTTGATGACCATATTAAAACCATCCAAGGAGGTTGATTTCCTTAAATTAGGAACAAAACAATAAAAGACATAAGAAAATGATTAAGAAAAAAATCATATCGTTGATGTTAAAAGATGATATCACATTCAAAAGAGTTGTATTTTAATTTGAAAACACAACCTAAATAAATCAACACACATTTCATTAAACCTTAAATTTAAAACCTTAAATAATATTAATGGTAAATGATTTCAACCTAATGGTTATACAAATAAAATACAAATGGCATACAAAGTTTTTTTATAAAAACTATATTTTTAATTTAAAAATTAATCAACTAAAAATATAATGAATGGAAGCATTAACCTTAGAGTTCAAAACTAATTGCCCCAAAATATTTATATATAAACCTAAAAAAATTTAACGGTAAATGCCATAAAAATTAATAATTATATAAACATACAAATGCCATACAAAGTAATCTTCTAGGAGTGAGGGATGAATTAAAATTGAAACATAATGAAAAGAATAAATTAAATGAATGAAGTAAAAGTTTATTCTTTTACTTGTAGTGTGGTCACTTCAACTTGAAGGCCCAACTTGAGACCTTTTTCATTCACCTTTAAAAGAGATAAAATGAATCTTGTTGCAAGTATTTGTATGTGAAAATTTGGCCAAATTTCCCCCCCAAAATCCAACCTAGGATCGATTTTGATTAGTATTAAAAATTGTGCAAATAATCATAAATGTTTGATGTATTTTTAACTCTAAAATTATCAAGCCTATTCCTTAATTAAATTAAGTACATTTTGCATTAAATGGTCCAAAGTGGAAGTAGGGGACCATTGTTGAAAAAATTCCCATAATTGCAATACCCACATTTGGGGTTAATGGCTTATTGTCATCACAGTTTGAATTAAGCTACAAATATATGTTACAACTCCTTTACAATACCCACATTTTACATTACAATTTTTGCAATTGAGGCCCACAATTTGCAAATGCATAGATAGGTATGATGGGCTAGTATGATGACGTGTGGGTAGGTAGGTTTTGCCAATAAGTAAACGTTTTGCTAATAATTAAAGTGGCATTACTAAAAAATATATCTATTCTCTTAATTAATTTTTGTAGTAAGAATTAGGTAAAAGTTTAACCAGTAAAACATATAGATTTTGCCAAGAAATATAAGTTTAGCCAAGAAGAAATATAACTTTAGTTAAGAGAAATAAATTTAATTTTTTAAAAAAAGTTTTCCCCAAGGGATAGAAGTTTAGCCAAAATATATATAAGTTTAATAATAAAAAAATACAGGTTTCGTTAAGAGAGAGAAGTTTAGCCAGTAAAATATATACATTTAATCAACAAAAAAAAATTTAACTAGCAAGATATATAGGTTTAGTCAAGAGGTAGAAGTTTAACCAACAAGATATATAGGTATAGCCAAGAAATAGAAATTTAACTAAGAAATATAAATTTAACAAAGAAAAAATAGGTTCAGCCAAGAGATAGAAGTTTAGCCAAGAAGAAATATAGGTTTAGCCAAAAAATAGAAGCTAACCAATAAGATATATAGGTTTTGCCAATAGATATAAGTTTAGCCAAGAAGAAATATAGGTTTAGCCAAAAAATAAAAGTTAGCCAATAAGATATATAAGTTTTGCCAATAGATAGAAGTTTAGCCAAGAAGAACTATAAATTTAGCCAAGAAGAAATATAGGTTTAGCCAAAACATAGAAGTTTAGCCAAGAGGAAATAAGAGTTTTGCCAAGGTAAGTAAGGGATTGATTGTTAGTTCCTAGGCAGGGGGCTAAGATTTAGGTCAATAGGGTAGCTAGGTGGGTGGGTACGATGGAGGTCAGGGTTGGGGAAAAATTGGCAACGCAAAAAAATTGGTCAAAGGTCAGCAGCCAAAAAAGATTGACTGTGGTAAATTTTGGTTAACGTAAGGTAAAGAGGCGAATGAAAAAGAGGCGAGTCAACCAGTCCATCCTATGGACAGAACGGTCAACTGGTGCAGTCATGGGGGTTGGTTCACTCTGGCCTTGGGAAGGTACCCAGTTTGGAGGGTTAGAATATGGCAGGTTCTGGATCCTGGTAATCAAAACCGAACCGGAACCAGGTCTGAGTTTTTGGAACTGGGTTAGGACTCGGATTAGAGGTTTCATTTTTTCCAAAGAATTGGAACCAAAACCGGAACTAGGATCCTAGTCCTTTAAAGAATCCATTTAGTACCCAATTTCGAAAAGCCCCTTGAACCCTAATCCCCATCCTTTTATCTTTCCCTTCCTTTTCTTTTCTTTTCTTTCCAATTAAGTTGTCTCTTTCTTTTTCCTTACTTATCCCTTTTTTTCCCTCTCTTTTCTGGGCCTATTATAAAGCAAAAAAATCATGTCATATCTTTATTATTATTATTATTATTATTAAGACCTTGAAAAAAAGATCAAACCTAAAAAAAACTTTCTCCTATTTATTTTGTCGAATGGGTGTGTGCATGATGTTATTGTTCACTACCCTATTAATTAAATACAAAAACAAAACAATAGTGGTCACCAGTTCAACTATAGTCACAAGCAAACTCACAATAGGATAGATAGGTAGGTAATAATCCCCAAAGTGGGGGAGGAGTCGGAAAATTAAGTGATGTGTAAATTGTGTCAATTCGGGCTCCTTTTGTGGTGTCCACCAACCAACAATGTCTGTACACGGTTGTGAGAAAGGAGCTACAAATATATCTGCTAGGTGGAGTATAATTTGTATTTTATATGAACACTAAGATCAGGTGCTTAGTGCTTAAAGTACATGGAAAGAAACAATGCCACACCCACCAACCCCCCCTCCCCAAAAAAAAAAAAAAAACTAAATTTATGAAATATTTTGCAAAAACCTATGTAACAACACAAAATTTTATTTTAAAATTAATTAATTAATTAAATTGTGTGAAAATTTTATCAATTCCTGCTCATTTGTTGGCTCTGCCCTTCAGGATAGAGGCATTGGAATGCACCCATAAAATGGGTCAAAGTTTGGTATCACTACATTCTACGGTCACGAGTGGGGTGCGCTTTAGAAACATTTCTGGCATAATCGAAGAAGGATCCTCTTGGGCTTCACCATGCTAACCACCATGTGTTTCCAATTTAGTATGTTGAATATTTATCATTCTTATAGGTGTCATTTGAAGGGCACAGCCATCGTGCACAGAGGCGCACGTTAGCTTTGCCTCATCAGGGAAGGGAACGAGTGAGGAACTATGCAAAGCTGAGGTGCTAGTGTGGAAATGTGAGTTAAATTTTGGGGGAACTTCATGGAACATTTCCTAGTTTGAGATGTTGCTAGTTTCAACAGCGAACTTGCCATGAATGAGGTGAACCCATTTGTTAATTGATGAACCTCTTTTTAGTTTAAAAACCTTAGATCCTCACCTATGGCATGTACCAAGGCTGTTTATATTCAAACCAATGGGCTATGTAAGTTTTTGTGTGTGTGAAAGCAACATCTTGGAAAGGCGATTGTGAGGAGCTGTTTGTGAAGCCCCCCAGAAAGCCAAAAGCAAAGCACACCAAAAGAAAAGAACATAAGGCAAGGCAAAAGGCCAAGGAAAGCAAAGGGTAAAACAGCCAAATGAAGAAGACTAGAGTATCAAATCATTAAGAACCTAGTGATTTTTGTCCCAACTATGTGAGATAAAAAAAACAAGGGGTGTGTCACACTGTGGCCTTGTCGTTTACATTAAAAAGTATCTTAAGGCAAAAAATAGAATTATGGAAACTCAATATATTTCACCATGAAAGAATATAATCTTCAAAAAATCCTCTAAAAGCAACCAAAATCCTTCCCAATATTATAACTCTATAACTAATCTCAAGTTTCAACACAAGCCAAAATATCATCTTTCAAAAATCCTCAAATAAAAATAGACCTATTACCAAGGGGCCAAAATCCCTTAAGCTACTATACTCTATAATGAATCTAAACACAATATCCTTGCCTTGGTAGGCAAGGCCAAAAATTACCATCAAACCCGTAAAGAAGTGGCTAAATTTGTGTGAGACTTAATTTACACACACACATCTTTGCAGGTGCTCTGCCAAGTTCACTTGGTACAATCAAATCAAAATGGCAGAGAATCACTGGCTTCAAATCTTTTTCTCAACACTGGATCATTAGGTCAGTTCCCCTACTAGGTAGGTAGGTAGGTACCTACATGTACAGCATTTGAGGTATTCAAAACCAGGGTTGGGCAGAAAGAACAAGGTATTCAAGTGTATTGTAAAACCCTAGGCTGGTGGGTGCATTCTCAAAATAAGGGGCCTAGTACAAAGGCCATAGCCGTCTTTGGCCCCGCATTTTGGGAATGTCTCTCACCCATGGGCCTTACCTATGCTAAAGCACAATGCAAAATCTATCATGAACCATACCTATGTAGATCACAAGATGTATGAATGGGAGGGTTCTTACACCTATTCCTCAATAGGAGGAGGCCTCTTACACCTACAAGTAGGCATAATTTCTCTCCCATCCGTGAGGAGTAGGCATAGTATCCCTCCCAATTTCTAGAAGGGAGATTGATGGATATAATAAGGTGCCATCCACATACACTACAAATTTTCTCCAAGTTATATCACCTCAATCGCATGCACATGAATATGTGTAAGGGAAGGTGCTGCTTTGTGGGCATTATGCCATGGGAAGCGAGAGTGGAGAGCACCACTTGAGGTCCCAGGCGTTAATGCCCACACGGCAGCACCTTTCCCAGCATACCAACCAAGGATCATGTTGATCCAATGGCCGGTGTTCCCTTATCAATGGAACATGCACATGAGCACAACCTCTCACATTGTAACACCGTCTCACTTAGGATATTTCATATGAACCAAATTGGAATTGAAATCAGATTTATTTATTTATATTTTACACTGGACTCAAAAACAGGTTCCCAATTCTAAATTCTATGGAACCAAGGTTAATCGGAGCCACATGTCATTGAAAAACAAATGACTAGAACTAGGGTTAATAGGAGATTAATTTTGCTACTAATGGCAACTCCAATCTGAGTGAATGAAAACAGCAATCAAAACTTTTTTTTTTTTTAAAGAACTGAGATCCAAATTAGATTCCCAATTCCATTCATATGTGTAGAACCAAAATCAAGACATTTTTATTTACTTTTTAAATCCACAACCGAAGGTTCTTCATAAAAGTAAACAACAGCCGAATACAAGTTCAAACTAATCATCAAGCTTGTTATATAAGGTCATTCCTCCACCAGTTAATAAATGAGTCATTTTCCTTCATTTTCCTCTAGTCATATTCAATTCTTCACTTTCTTTGTCATTTTTGTTCAGAAGACTTCTCATTGAAACCATAGGGGAAAAGTTCTTTGCAAACTTTCCAAGTCACTTCTCATTAGGAAACTTCTAATTGTAAGATATTGTAAAGCACTCAGAGAAATTTGTGTATGTGTGAAGGGGCACCTTGTTATATCCATATAATTCCCTCTTAGAAAAGAGGAGGCATCTTGCACTCTACTATAACATGAGGGAAATTATGCATACTCAGAGGTCTAATAAGAGATATGGAGCTATCGAGCTCAATTATCATATTAATTAGATGAGGTGCCTCCCACGTTCAATTTTTTTTTTTTTTTGCAACAAGCCAATCTGATTGGCCCATCAAAAAAAAAAAAAAAACAAAAAACAATTCCCAAAAAAAAAAAAAAAAAAAAAACTATAAAAAAAAAAAAAAAAAAAAAAAAAAAAAAAAAAAAA
>Ga0116231_10002199_pt1 | contig 40797 bp, 35 predicted proteins | sample S1TSphgellanicum_2_FD_89695 | JGI IMG/M metagenome (GOLD analysis project Ga0116231, IMG submission 89695) | Host-associated microbial communities from peat moss isolated from Minnesota, USA - S1T2_Fd - Sphagnum magellanicum MG | ecosystem: Host-associated > Plants > Peat moss > Unclassified...
TGTTTGTGCTTTTTTTTCTTTGTTTGTTGTTTGTTAAATAGTTTTTTTTTTTTTTTTTTTTGGGAGGGGGGTGTAAAATCAACATCCATTATGCACATCTTAAGGTCACTAAAAAAATAATCCATCATGCCTTAAGAAAATTTGTAGGTGTCTTTAAGATTTGGTTAAAAAAGGCGAAAATAATTTCAAACAAAGATCATGTAGAACATGTACCCATAGTTGTAATAACAATGTATAATCACCATATGAACACCAAGGAAACACTTGATAAACAAGGGGTGTGTCACACTGTTGCCTTGCCAATTACATTAAAAAGTATCTTAAAGCAAAAAAAGAATTATGGAAACTCAAATATTTCTCCATGCAAAAATATAATCTTCAAGAAACCCTCTAAAAGAAAAACCAAAATCCTTCAAGATATTATAGCTCTATAACTAATCTCAAGTTTCAACACAAGCCAGAATATCATCTTTCAAAAATCCTCATATCAAAAAAAAAAAGACCTATTACCTAAGGGCCAAAATCACTTAAGCAACTATGCTCTATAATGAATCTAAACACAATACCCTTGCCTTGGTAGGCAAGGCCAATAAAAGTCACAAATCCAAAAGGTCAAAATATTTGTGTCATTTAAAAAAATAGAATCATAAATTTTCTTCTTTTTGAGTATTTGCCAAAAAGGGGAAAAGAAATCTTCCAACTTAAAAATTAAAAAAAAAAAAACTTTTCCAACTATAAAGAGAAAAAGATGATTAATTTGCCCACTAAAATACAATTAAAAGACGTGACTACTCTTTGCATGGGGGTTGGGGATGGGCATTTGGCATACGCAAGGCTTGATTGTTAAAGCACTGAAATGGGTTTTCAATGATTGGTCGATTTGGTGTCCCGTAAGTTAGGTCGCCTATATTAGATAAACATTTTTGCATGTCTTAACTAAAGCAATTGAACCCACAGCCACTTACAAAGTAAGTCATGGTTCCCAACCATTTAGGGTATTTTGCCATGAGTTCAACATTGATGTTCAAAATTACTAAATTTAAGTGGAAAATAAGAGTAAAACTCCCAAGCATTACTCATTATATGTACTCATTTTGTAACCCATAATATGCGGTTCTACCCTTGGAACGTTCAGAATTACTAAATTTGTGTGGAAAACAAGAGTAAAATTTCGAAGCATACCGATTATGTACTAATTATGTAACCCATAATATGTGGTTATACCCTCAGAATGTTCAGAATTATTAAATTTGTGTGAAAAACAAGAGTAAAATTTCGAAGCAAACCGATTATGTACTAATTTTGTAACCCATAATATGTGGTTCTACCCTTGGAATGTTCAGAATTACTAAATTTAAGTGGGAAACAAGAGTAAAATTCCAAAGCATACGGATTATGTACTAATTTTCTAACCCATAATGTATGGTTCTACCCATGGAATAAATGCTACGAATGCGGGATGGGTGGTCAGACGAACATTTGGGCTGGATCTTCATCTTCAAAATGTGACATGGGGTTGGTTCGATGGTACCTTCATTTCGTTCGGATTTGTGTGCACTAATTTTTGGGGAGATGAGAATTCTTCTCCTTTATTCTTTTTTTATTGCACATGTAAACGAAAGCTATGAACTTGGACGACGAGATTCAGTAGCGAAACCATTTTAAAAAAAAAAAAAAAAGTCTGCTGAATAGGCGAGTTTCTAGTTTCCTAGTTTGTGTTAATCAGGGTTAGAAGTCCAAACCAAACCCCAAGGCCCCCCCTCCCCCACGCAGCCACCCAGCCATGCTGTTGTTATCCCCGATCCGAAATTTCAACCTTTGGCGTGCTCGAACTCTTGATGGCAAACTTTTTCACTGAAGACGGAAGAAACGGGTTCATAGGACATGCGAACCAAAACCCAAATTATTATTTTTTGGTTGACAAATGTTTAACTCTTTGAAAGCGTAAGTAAGGGTAAAGTTAAAAAGTAGTGGGCCTAGTATAATGGACGGTCGGTTGGGTGTAGTAGAGTGGTGGTGGTGGTGGTCACAAGCCGCAAAAACAAAACATAAAAAACTCCAGTCTTTTGGACAACCGTAGCATCATCGTATACACACTTACTTTTAGACCCACCCCCCACAAAAACCAAAATTTAAACCCAAAAAAACAAAACACAAATAAAATAACTCCTTGGCCGGTGCCCTCAAACCAACAAAAATGAATATCAAATTGCTGATGAAAATAAGACAAATTTGAAAAAAAAAACCCCAGTTTAACCCCCCCCCCCAAAACAACACTTCCCTCCCCTCAGCCTTTTTGTTTTTTCTAGCTAAATTTAGGGATTTGGGTAGAAGAAAATTTTAAATGGCTAAAAAATATGTTTTTTTTTTTTTTTTTGGTTTTCTAGTGACCACATTTTTACCTTTGTTTTTTGGAAATATTGCCAGATTTCTCTATTGTGCAGCCCTTTTTTCTGGCTAAATTTAGTGATTTGGCTAAAAGGAAATTCCAAATGGTTCAAAATATGTATTACTTTGGTTTTCTAGTGGCCATATTTCTACATTTTTTTTTGGGGAAATATTGCCAAATTTCTCTATTGGGTTCTAGCACGTAGCCAAAATTGTGAAGGAATGCTAAACTTTTTTACTTTCATATCCTGTTTATAGCCAAATTTGGTTAAACTGCATTATGGATGATCCCCAGTCCAGCTACTCACAAATATGAAAAAAAAGAAAAAACCCTGAAAGCTCCCTAATGAATTTTTTTTGGTGGAAAATTTTCGCCATATTGCAAAAAATACTTTTAGAAAAGAATAATTCTGTCACAAATTCCATGCTATTTTGGAAAATAGAATCGCCAAAAAATTAAAAATTAAAAAAATTGCCAAAAGACATGGCTGAGCTCTGAACTTTTGAAGCATTATTGTTTTACAGATTTTCTATTTTTTTCTATTTTTTTCCGCCACTTATTTTTTAGGCTTATTTGGGGAGACTGGTGGGCGGTTCGAATCCCGTGAACTGCAGCAGCCAAGCCAAGCCAAGCAGCAGAGCTCTGCTACTGCAAGCAACGAAGTCTGCGGTTGCACTGTTGCTGCCATCGCTCCTGTTGCGCGCAAGAAACGAGCTGCGCATGGTTGTGTTGTTGTAGTACAGGCTTTGCTTGTGTGTCGGAAACGAGAAGGAGAGGGTGATAATACTCTGTGGTGCATTGGACATCCATTTCAAAAATTTCTTTGCCGTAGTAAGACGTTAAGTTTTGCATGTGTTTTTTTGGTGTGATTTTCTTTCTTTCCTTGCTATCTTGTGGTTTTGAGCACATTGTGTAGTTCCTTTCGTGGTGTGCAAAAGAGAAGAAGCAGAGGGCTGAGTGATCGTCTTCCCTGCTCTTCTTCTTCTACTTCTTCTTCCTTGTGGCAACTCCATCAAGATTTCATAGTTGATACCTCAACTTTGAAGAGGAGTTGCTGAAGTTTTCTCCCGCACTGATCGGAAAAAGCTCTGACAGCAAGAAAGCCTTAAAAAGATCAGCGTATTTTCTTTTGTTTTGCCTTTATTGATCTTGTAGTTTCCGACTAGCTACATACTGTCGCTTTCGTCTTCTCACGCTTGTCATAAAAGCTACTGGAAGCTCTCGCAAGGCGGGGGAAGAAAAATCTCAGCTGGCGCATTGGCCGCGTATCGGTCGTCCTTCTTTCTTTCTCCTTGCACGCGCGCATGCTGTACCGAAGCTTTCTTAAAGCTCAAAGCAGCCTGCTGCTGCCATGTTGTTTCTTTGCTCTTCTGATCTGAAAATGCTTGACGATGAATGAATGCTGAAGCGAAGCACAAAATCGTTCATATTAACAACCATCATCGACCGTTCAAGCCCGGAGAGAGCGCTGCAAACAACAGGCAGGCAGTCGATGTTACACTGGTGTGGTGTTGCCTGATTGAACAAGCAGTTTGGGAGAAAGAAGAATAACAAGAAGAAGCCTCCAGGGGGGCTCGTCAATGCCATGGACAATGGCGTGATCCACGCCGCCGCTGGGGTAAGCCGCATGCACGCACAGTAACAGTGTTCTTGATTCCTGTTAGAGAATTGGAGATTGCAGAACGAGGAGTTTAGCTTTCGTGTGATCATCTCTCTCTTTAGTCGCTATCATCATCGCAAGAGAAAGAAGAGCATTGGAACAACAACGAATGTCGAGAGTTGAAGGCATAAAAAGCGTGTCTCTTCTGTGTGGCAGAGTAATAAGAGGAAGAGTAATAGCTTTCTTGCGGGGGCCGAAGACCTGAAGGAGAATGTCAAGGGGCAGAGGGTATGGACGTCGTCAAGGCTCGACGATATTGTTGGCTTGAAGAGCAACAACGCGCACAATGTCGTCAATGCTCAAAGATCCGCAGTAGACTGGATGCCGCGATGGACGACGACGCCTCACCAGAAACCACCACAAATGCCGAGTGCGCTTTCTCCGGTCCTTAACTACGGAGCGATGGCTGCGGCTGCCTTACAGGTACCGAATCTCAGAACTTGAAAGCATGCAACAAGACGGAAAGTATGCATCACAGTTCTCGATTTTCTCTTTTGATCTGACTTCTTCATCGTCTTTTTCAAGCAGGATCTTCGTGCCATTGATCCGCCGAACCATTTCTATCAACCGCAAAAACCACCGCAGCGGCAGCAGCAGCCGCAATTGCAAAGCAGCAGGCAACATCTTCCAGCCGCAGAGTCATCAGGATCGGCAGCAGGGTTATTGCAGGAAGTTTCAGTCTCCGCTCTTCTTCCACAGTCTCCTCCTCCCCCTCCCGTCCGATTACCACCCCTACCTTTGATACGCACTCCTGCTGCTGCTCCCCAACTCTACAATGAATCCGATCTGCACAATAGCAGCATCTCTCCGACGACATCCTCCTGTTCTAGTCCCTACACCTCCTTACAACAACATTGCAACATGATCCAGGCTCTTCCTCATTCGCACAACACCAGCACTTCCTCCTCTTTGCAGGAGTTTAGCAATGAGCAAACTTACTCCACTTTGCTGCAGACATCTCAAAATGGGACTACTCAGCAACAGCAACAGCATCAACTACAATCACAACAGCAGCAGCAGCAGCAGCAACAACTACAACAACATCAGCAGCAACCATCATCCTGGTTTCCAGAGAGGAACAACACAATTCAAAAAGAGCTTCAGGTTTGGTCTTTTTTGTATTGCTGCTCTTACAAGATGAAGAAGACAGTCTTAAGGTTAGCAATTGCATGTCTGCTTTGTCTGTGGACCCATATCTTCCTGAAGCAGTTGTTGCTTTCAAGAAGCTTTGCACCAGAGGTGTTGGACTTAGCATGGTTCCAGTGAGAGCATCATTTATTGTAGGCAAACTGTGTGTTGCAGTCAGAAATTGAGAACAATCTGAAATTAAGATCTTGCAGCAGGTATCAACAACCTCTTGGTATCCTTCAATCCGAACTGCTTCCGCATCTCCAGAGTCTCAATCTGTTGCAAGCAGCTCTCGATTGCAGAGGATGGACACACCTACCGTATCAACTTCATTGTGTGCTCCTCAAATCGACACACAAACTCTCTCTGGCAATTCCTCTATTGCAGAGTTAGGCAATCAGGTTGGATTTTCTAATGCAATACAATGCTCAAACCAGAGGGTTTACAGGGATGCATTTACTGAGCAAGACCAACAAGCTCAGTTCGATCATCGAATCCAGTCAGCATTTGGTGGTGGTGGACTAGGGCTTATGGGAGCTCCAAAGAGGTGCCCATCTCCATCTCCATCTCCATCAACATCATCTAGACTGGTGAAGTGCTCTTCACAAAGTGAAGCTCAGGGTCGGGGAGTACTGCTTTCTAGTCCTTACAGCTCTCAACCGAATGCAGGGGCAGAATTCGCAATGAATCCTTCATCTGCTGTCATCAAAGCAGGCCTGGATGACAATGGGGCCCTGCATCACAAGATACCTTCTCCTGCAAGGCCTGTTCGAACTTACACTAAGGTACTGAGCTCCACTACACAAGTACCATATGTTGCTACTGTTAGTCATCTGTAATTTTGGATTTTGCTTTGTACATGAATCCTTTCCTGCAACATCAGTTTGATTCTGGTTAAGATCTAGAAAGAAGATAGCCGCAATGTTCCACCCAGAAACATTATGCAGTTCTGCAAGCAGTGAAGAAGATATACAAGAAGAGCAGAACTACAAATTTCTGCCCTAATTTTTATGGCAAAATTGTTGTCATGTTATTGATGCACAAGAATCAATCTTGAAGTTAAACACATGGAATTTACATTTCTCTGGACGGGTTTTAGGACCTGATGCTATGCTGTGAAATGTGCAACAAAATCTGGAAACAATACGCAGTGAAATCTGGATACAAAACTGACATTTTGAAGACCATTTTTGGTCTCTGTCCTGTTGAGAGCCAGTATAAACAATTGATACCAGTAGAAGCTAAATGTGAAAGACCTAGGCATACACAGTCACTGTGTCTGATCTGTGTGGGGATTGTGGATCTGGACAGGTATACAAATTGGGATCGATAACACGGGCACTTGATGTAAATCGCTTTAAGAACTATGCAGAACTCCGTTGTGAACTGGCACAAATGTTCAACCTAGAGGGTCAGTTGGAGCAGAAGCATGGCTGGCAACTTGTGTTTGCAGATAATGAAAATGATCTCCTCCTTGTTGGAGATGACCCTTGGGAGTAAGTCTGTTTGTCAAAACACACACAGCCCTCATTATGTCTTTCCCAGCTCACTCCTTTTCACTCCTCTTGCTAGCCCTGGTCATTAATATGTCAATACCAAAGCATTTAGGAGCACACTTTGCCAAAGAAATTCTTCTGTTGCAAGGAAAGTGGATATCTAGCTTTTGGTGGTTCTCATCAACATGTCTGCTGAAGATGTTTCATTGTAACACATGCAGCCAAATTTTGGACAAGGAGATCTCTCTTTTCCTTGTGCATGCCTCTCCATAGCTATTGAACAGGAAGTGATTCAATTTCAGCTAGAATTTAGTATCCCATGTTGGCAACCCACCCAGGAAGTTCTATAACCAAAAATGAGTAGTTAGGTGTGAATACACCACATACACACATCTGATCTCTGGCTTTTGTGATGGTTGTTTTCAGGGAATTCAAAATCACAGTGCGTGGAATTCGAATATTATCTCCACTTGAGGTTCGCTTCTACACAGATGAGCAGTTTGGAACACTGAATCCTAGTGGTCTGAAACATAACTGAGACAGTTGCCACTTTCCGCGTAGCTGAATGGCCTCTTTCCTCCCTTCATAGAATTCAATCCTCAAGTTCTGGCTGCTGGGGCACAACCCAGATCAGCTTTACATTGCCCTGTGTAAAATCTTGGAAAACAGTTCCTCCTTAGGGACAGTTGTGAGTAGTAGAGTTAATCATCAGCAGGACTCTCCTGAAACTGGCAGATCCATCAAAAGTGGACCACAACAACCCATGTACAACAAATGGAGGCAAAATAGTGCCTTCGTTTTGCTCTCCATCTTTGCTGTAGTCCTGTGAGAGGTGCTCTTGTGACACCAGAGGGAAAATGAATATGTCTGATGCTTGGGCAAGTTGTGCAGCCATCTCAAAAAGCTCCAAAGCCATACACAAGCTGCAGGTCAGCAGCTAGCTCTGTTGGAGGTGAGTGCAGATGGAGAACACACTTACCTACACGAAACTTCAAGTCTGTAGCATGGATCAAAAGCTCATGTATTATTTGCATGAGAACACCCAAAATGCTTGACATATTCTCATGACACAAAAACCACTTGAAAAACAAGTGATTAATTTATTTTTTGTTTTTCTTCTTCTTTAGGCAGCATTCAAGTTCCATGTTTTATATACAAATTTGATTGAAAGTATTATGCTAAAACCCCCTGTGCATTCAACTCTACACAAGCAACACCATATTTTGGTGCAATGATCATCACAGGTCTGAGAAATTAATCTGTCACAAGTGCCTGACTTTCAGTGTTTTCTCTCAATGTTTTCCAGGAGAAAACTTCATAGCAAATTTTCAAGAATCTAAATCCAATGTACCAGTAAGAAAACTTGCCCCATCCCCAACAAAGAACTTGTCCACCAGATGCATTTTCTTTTGCCAGATAGGGGATATTGCCCTTCTCCGCTTTCTGATGACTACACCGAGAAAATACCATTTCTATTGCGAACTGCATAAGAATGGTCTTGTGTGACCAACAGAAATGATGCAGTGGGGGCATTTTCTTGTGTGGAAGAGAGAGACAGAAGTTTCTCTCTTCACCCTGTAGACTGCTGCCTGTCTGTCTCTCCACCCAATAAGCTGTCTCTCTCCAGATAACACTGAGCTCCAGCTTCAAGTTTGCCAACATGAGCTCTCCCAACTTGCTCTGCTTGCTTGACAAAGTGCCAAAACTTCAGTTGCAGATGTTTGCCACCAGCTGTTGAGGATGCCAAGCCAACATCTCTCCTTTGCAAAGCCACAGTGCAAACCATTTTATCACAATCCAACCTACAGTTATAGCAGAGTGTTGTGTAGTCTGTTTGCTGATTTCAGGTCATTAATTTTACCCAAATAAACAGTCCATGGAAGTTCTCCATGACTACCCAACTGTGAATTCTCAACACATCAATGCCAAAATGCTTAAAGGATGCAAACTACAAAAATTACATACCTAACTACCCACTCGGTAGCATATAATGGAGAGGTCAGGGGTTCTGGAATACCTGTTTCAGGATTGATATGGAATGCTGATGTATAGGGGTGCTGATAAATAGGCTATGAAGGAAATTTAGACTTCAGAGATATCAAGTGTGACGTCTGTAACTTTCACCCTGGATTCCAGCAATTGGTGTGATGTTTCCTTTGACCTGCCATTGTGCCTGGCTCATGTTCAATGGATCTCCCCCTTTTCTCAAGCCATGGAATTGGGATGTTGGGAATCATCCATGCTGGAAAACCCCGTCAAGCATGGTCATTTTGAATCTGATTTGTATGAAGCACATAGACCTTCCTAACTGACTGATTGAGGAAGAGATCTTTGTTATCCACAAATATTACACAGATGTTCCATCTGTGTCAGATACTTTGTCCAAAGCATCTGGAGCTGCAAGAACTACTCAAGCTTGCCCAATTGAAGGAAAGGGATACTCCATATAAAAAAGGCTGTCAGACTTTCATACCCAGAGTGGAAACAGCAAAGTTTGTTTGTCCAATGGCCACTTAAGTCAGTACCTTGCTTGGTCACCTGCATTTTCCTTACTCCCCTGAACTCATACGCAACAATGCCACTAGCAATGTTCACATTATAATCTTGCTTTGCCACGCAAGTCCACTCAAGCTTGCAGATCCCTTGAGAGATGGCATTCCCTTGTCCTCCTCCTACAGCATCCATATGATCTGAATCTCCTCTAACTGCAGGTTCTGATTTCATGCCTTGCAGCTGTAGATCAACCCTGCCATACACCATAGCTTCTTGGTCCATGTGTTTCTCTTCTTCAGCAACATCAGCTGGATATTTTGCATCATGCTGCTCCAAAGCTGGCAACTCCCTGTGGCTTGTTTGCAGTTTATTTTCCATGTTGTCAGGAGGCATCCCTCTCTCATCGCTACCAAATATTCCTTTCCCAATCCCACCCACAAAAATGCTGTCACACTTCTCTAGTGTTGCATCATCAGCAATAATGATTTCCCCTTCCCCATGATCTTGCAGAGTGCCTGGCAAATTATGTACAATTTTGCTTATGACCTTCACTTTTCTCTCTTGTAAAACTGGGTTAGTTGCAGTTTCCTCTTCACCCTTCAGTTGTCACCCCAATAGTCCCTGAAAGAACAGGATATGTTCTGAACTGGAAAATATCTCATCAGATTCTACCAAAATCCTGAACTATGCAAGAGAATGCAATCCAACCAGTGAGATGGTGAAAAAAAGTCAGAACAAATACAATTCTAGAAAGGGACACTACAAAAACAGATTCATCAATTTGCAAACCAGAAAGTAATATCCAACAACTCCTGCCTTGCATACTAGCATGCTGTTACGTAGCCCACCCTTCCCATCCTCTATCTTCTCCTCTCCACAGTGCATCCCCAAGTTGTGATGTGAACATTTCAGTATGCCAATTGGGAGAAGAATCCCTGCTCTCAAGCATGACTGAAACAATTCATACATCCTGAGCAGTACACTTGAGGACTAGTACATTTTGCGAACAACTTCTCCTGATGTTCACAAAGCCCAAACCTGTGATCTATATATACCATGTGAGCTTCTGTACGTGCTGATCTCTCTCTCCATGTCTCTGTCTATGGTGCTGTTACCGATGGCCATTAGGTTCTACAACCTCAAATCATATTCAAATGGCACTCTATGCATAGTTTTAACTCTGTTACATTGCTCAAATCTACAATGCAGCTTCACACAAGTGTGTGTACCTCCTCATTGGTGGGTTTCATCAGTGGATACGTATCCAGTGGCACTTCCCCCCTGGCTCTACATGGCTTCCCTGTGCCTTCTCTTACATCCATGTTCAATTTGTCACGGTATACAGGGGTCTGCTTCAGTGATTTCTCAGTGGGTCTGAGTACAACTTTGGAAACTTTGACAGCTGAGTGCTGACCTTTACTGGAAGTCTTTGAAGTGCTTGACAGGAATGCTGCAGTACCAGGGATCTCAAAGGTTGCTGGTTTGCTCTCAGCCATGTTCTCCCCTTCCTCCAGTGATGAATGGGCCTCTGTCATGTCACCTGTAACAGCCTCCACAATCTTGCTGTATTTCTTCTTATCTTCCAGCAACTCTGGCTTCATTTGACCTGGAGGGAGCACAGGACATGGGCACCCTGCAACATCTGGGAGGTCTGTGGATGCTGTCCCTTTTTTTGGCGTATTGGGCCCTGTGCTAGAACTAGGGTCACTCATTCGTGAGCTCATTCCCTTTTTGTCCTGCTCATACAGTTCAAGCATCTGATTGCTTACATCTGCACTCCACACTAAATCACAAAACTTCAGCAATTGAAACTGGAATTAAAGCATCAGCAGCCTATGGATGGGAAGGGTCTTTCCAACACAATTCTGAAAACAGCATGTGCAAGTCCACTGTTACAAGTGTACACAATTAACCATTGGACATTTTTTTTGAAAACATGATTTCTGGAGTTGCTCTTTCTACCCTGACTTGTGTGTGTTTGTGTGTGTGAAACAAGAAAAATACGTAAACATCCTGCTCTGCTGAATCCTCCCTTTGCAACAACAGAGATCTTAGACAATGTGCTCAAAATGCCCCAAACCCACAAATTCAAGATTGGGGCTGCAGTCTTAGGCACACATGAGTCTGGCAATTTAGTTGTTGGTTTGACAATCCATGAAAGTGTCAGGTGTGATATAAAGTCTATCCACTTTGTGTGACCTGAACTAGGTTAGGGATTTGTCCAGAACACGTACCTTCAAGCTGCCGTGGAGTGACTTCAAACTCTTGCCACCACAGTTTGTCTCCTTCAGAGGTCAGCTTGATCTTTAGGAACTTGGTGGCAAGAAATATTGCCCCAGCAGCAACATGGTGGGGCTTGTACTGAAGGCAGAGTGAAGTGCGTAGCCTGCAGAGGGAAAGCAGAGACATGAGCTTCCTCAGACATGCATGGGTTTACTCCAAACTCTTAGTACAGGGGTAAATTTAGACCCAAAACTGGCTGGGGCAAATGTGTCCTAGAGATTCAAATAGTGACTTGGACAGCCACTGATCGGGGTCATGAGCTTACCCATCATTCACAAAGTTCCAGGCAACTTGTGCAAGAGGGTGCTTTGCCATCCCCAGCTTTCTTAAGGTTGCCCCAAGTGGTTTGTAAGGGTGGTGAACATTGAAATCAAATCCCAATGTGGTAAGCACCAGCCACTCACCAAGCAGCACCCTTTCCTTCTCAGCTTCAAAAACATGCTGCATAAAATCCATGCAACAAGAGCAGAAGTCAGTCACCAACAATTTTGTACTGCAAAGACTCATCAGACATCAACCACTATGGTACTATTCCTTTCTGGCCACAAATGCAAGCTGGTCTTCACTGAATGTGTTAACACTTCCAGAAACAGGTCACAGAGTTTGCAGCAAAGGCAAAGAACCCCCAGTTGCCCAAACTTTGAAGACCAGAAAAAAAGTGTCATTGGCTTTTGAAGGAAGGAAATATATATTGTCAGATAGGGCTGAAGCCAGGACAAATAACTGAGGTACCTTGGACATGACCCTCTGGACAAAATTCAAGCATCTTTCACAAGAGAAACACAAGGAAAAAATCTGCATAATGAAACCAATTGAGCTAAATTTGCCAACAATCCATGCAGACACAATTCAAAGTTGTTGGTGGCAGCAGAACCAATTCAATGGGCATTGGTTTCCCAAGCCACTCAAAACCTGGATACAAACTCAACCAAAAGTAGAAAAACAAAAGACTCGGGCATTGAAGAAGAGGAAACAGAAATGATCTGGAGTGTTACACCACCACCTTCTGCTTGATCTTCTGTACAGCAATGGGATCCTTCTTGAACCGAATCTCGTACGACATCAAGATAACATCTTGCAAGGGCCTTGGGCTGTCTTCAACCTTTCCAGCTAAGAACATGCATACTGTTGCAATCAACTGCCAAAACACATGCACAAATAAAAAAGTTGCATATAAACAACAAATCCTCAGGCCATCCTTGATGAAACCACCCATAGAGCTATAATAAATCCAGGAAATACACAGACAGGTAACTAGATGCCCTAGATATATGCATAATATGTCAACAACAATCAAGTTCAGATGCTGCCACATGAAATTTCCTTACATGGCAGTCATTCTTGTGATGAGACTGGCGCAAGAAGAAGCGGTGGCAAAATACAATGGCCGTAGCAATCGTCAATTGTGGCCTACAAAAGATTCAAAGAACCCCACCAAAAAAAAACCCCTCATTCTCCACAAAAATCAAAACTCTCTACCACCAATTCAGAAAAATTCCAGTGGAACCCTGATGATGATGGGTTTCCAGAAAGAATAATGGGGTGCACAGATGTTGCAATCAGGAAACAGATTCCAAAACTGGGTGCAAGCAAGCAACGCAGCCAGCCAGCCATCCATCATCTACCCATCCACCCAATAGAGTGTTAAGGGGAGCACACACAAAAGCAGACTTACTCTTTTAGCCGCATACCCAAATCTTGCAAAAAAGTGCAATAAGATTTGCGCAAGTAATTCTCCTTCTTCAAATCGATACCATCTCTCCTTGAAGGCGAGTTGTTGTCAATCTGGTCTTTAGTGAAATACCAATGCGAGGAAGAAGAAGAATTAGTGGTACACAACTCTTCTTCTTCTTCTGGCTGCTGCTCTTCCAACTTCCCACTTCCTCCTGCAAATGCTACCAATAACTGCACACCACCTCCTTGCAATAGCAGCTCCCCCATCATCCTAAATATACTTCTCTAATATTTTTCCTTCTTCTCCTTCTTTCTCATTGTTCTTCTGCTCCTCTTCACCATTTTTCTCTCTTTCTCTTGCAAAAAAATAAAAATAAAAAATATATATACACACACACACAACTGCTGCTGATGCTACCTACTCCTGCTATTATTCACATCCTCAACATGGCAAAACGACATACACAAATGCTGATTTTCGCATCAACGCAAGCCGGATCGCAGCCACAAAGAGTCTTCACACAAAAAAACACCCAAACAGAAGGACAATCCAAACACGACGGAAGAGCGATGGGTGCTGCTGAGGAGATCAGAGGCGTCAGCCCAAACCCAACATCACCACAGCGCCCATGAAAGAAAGAGAGAGAGAGAGCGACGGAGAGAGGGGAGAGAGAGAGAAGGGGACAGAGCGCGAAGGTATCCGCCGGTTATCTCACAGACCCTTTTGACGGGCATCATTTTGGCTGATACCCTTGTTTAGCCCCCCCTCCCCCCCCTCTTAGGGCCCTCCCTCTCTCAAACGTTACTAGTTACTGCCAGTGTGGGCGGGTTACTGAGTTTTGACCGGTTATCAACTCGGTTATCAAATAGGCTATTAATAACTTGCAAGTCAGTCATTGATTTTTTATAACCGGTTCATAACCTAACCGCTTGGTATTGAGATTTCAAATTTTTGAATTTTTCTACTTTTCCATTTACCATTTCTAGTTTTTAAACAAATAAATTCACATATATATATAGAAAAAGAATTAGGCTTGTGTTCATTATTTATGACTACAAATGATGGTTATACTTAATGCTAATAATTCATTTCATTTTTATTTATATCTAGTTAGGATTAAATGTTTTAGCTTTCAAATACTAGATGATGACCCATTATAAAAAAATCACTACAATGGGTCATGAAAATTTTGAAACTAAAAATTTAACAAATAGCAAAAATCGCTTGCATTTTTGATCATGTGCCAAGTAACTTAACATTTTTTCCAGTTAAATATGTAATAATAAAAGTAGTGTAATTCACAAATTTATTGTAACTACTAATAGTGTAGCTCGTGTTGTTGACCCCCCCAAGTGTGAACACATTGAGGGCTCAACTGATTTTTCCTTCCAAACCCAATTTTTTGCAATTTGTTTTAAATTTTCAGCAACAAAATCCACTCCTCGGAAATCAATATCTTCAACACCTTAGCTCTGAAAAATTATGAAAATAAATTCTATTAAAATCCGATGCCCACTTAACTTTGAAAATTTCAGTTTGACAAATAAAATATTCTTGAAGGTTCAATATTTTCTTTTCTTTTACAAAATTTTGTTCTTTCATGGAAACAATTTTGGAGAATTTCAACACTTTGAAAAATAATATAATTAGTGTCAAAGTTACTAGGGTACCATGATATTTTAAATATCAAAGGATCTACTACCAACTCAACTCGATATTTTAGGTCTCACAAGTCCTTAACATAATTGTTTTTTTCTCAAATTTTTATTTTTTATTTTAGAGGCATATATATTTGGAATATGTAGGTGGGCTCTTATTAATGTGGACTTTATTGCTTTTGATACATGGACTTTATTACCATTGACCCCATGATACTAGAAAAAATAAAAGATTTAACATTGTAGAATGGACTTATGTGCATTCTTGTTTTTTCAAAAAATGAGCAACCTTAAAGTCCATACACCCAATTCCATCATCAAGGTAAAATACATAATTATTGGTATTTTGACCAAAGATGTGATATGAATGTGATGACTACACTATAACACATTATGTCTTTTTTAATTAGACCCAAAAACAATTGTTGTTTTTTTCAACTACATTTTTAATTATTTAATCACATGAATAATTAAATAATGGCAAAGGACATCAACATGCCATGTGATATCATGATATTGTGAGTGTAATCAATATGAAAACTTTGCTAGTTTTTGGGGTAAAATATTTTATTATTCTTCACTTTGTGTTAATTATATATATTTTTGTGATGTGAAATTAGTTAGTCAAAAGTATCATTGAATTTTGTAATTAACAATGATTCAATCTCCCATGACGATTAAAATGTGATTACATTTTTTGTTACATAAAAAAATTGATATACAATGATAATGACTTTATTTTTGCAACTTATCTACTTGAATATAAGCTAAGTAGCTTACATGACTAATTTTGGTTAAATTGTGTAAATTATGCCCAATTCAAGCTTTTACCTAGCCCATGTTTTTAGCCTAGACGACCTAGTTTAGGTAAATTAGGTCACTTATTAACATAAATGGCATAACATACTTAATCTAGGTAACATATGTTAGCTTAACCATCTTAGGTTTTGGGATGGAATCATTCATACCATGTTTTAACATACTGAATTAATTCAAAAATTTACATATTTATCAACCCTTAACATTCAATGAAAAGTTGACAAATGAATTTTACGTCTAATTCATTTTTGTCATGTGCAAACTCATAGTTAAATATGTGTGAACAATTTTTTTTAACACATCTTCTCACTTTTATATAAAAAAACATTTTTTATAATACATAATCAAATAAAATGACTAGGTTAACATGACATTTATATCACTTTACATATTAAAAATTATGACATGAAAATTTAATATTATCACAAAATAAAATTTTAAATTTTTTTTATAAAACAACTAACCTTTACAACTAAATACCAAGTAAATGGCACAAGACAAAAAACAGCTTCTCTTAGTGAGAACTTGTTCTTGAGATGAATGCACAAGAGATGGGTGGGGCACTCTCAAAAGTTCAAAACCTAGCATCTAATGGCTAGATGTAAGGCCCATGTGATGTGGAGTCGAGTGCAAGCTTGAATCCAGGAAATCCCATTGCTCAGGGATTTAGAGCATCTCCATCAGCGCAATGTACAATAGATTTTGGTTGAGGAAGAGCATTTATTATGTAGATCTGGAGCAGGAAAATGGCGCTGAGTCGACATTTTCACACATGATGGCGCAAATGCAAGCAAAAGACATTGCATTGTCCAACTCCTGCAGGTGTTATTGACCAGACTGATTGATTGATCGGACTGATTTGATTCAAGATCCATGTGGTTTGCTGTTACTCCTACCCCGCCTTTTCCGGGCTCGATTTTATGTTTGCTATGGATGCGGGCATGAGAAATAGTAATCCACATGGATCTTGGAAGAGAGGTCCGTCGTCTTCATCGTCCTCCTCGTTCCTTAATTTAGGCCAGTTAACCGCTTAGCACAAGAGGAAGGCTGGTTAGAGATCCTGGAAGGCAGGAAGAATTAGCGAGAGGAGCAGAACTGGGCTCCTCCACAGCAAAGGGTCTTTCAACCAAAGATGTGCGTGACGGTAGGATGCTTGGCGGCATCATGCATTTGTCGCTCGTGCATCGCTGCGCCGAATCGCATGGTTGCACGCTATATCTATGGCATCTTTTTCCTCCTTTGTAACCTCCTTGCGTGGATGGCACGAGATTACGGCAGCAGCAGCAAAAACTTGAACCGCGCTCTAGTCCATTGTAAGTCGGACTCCGACCTTCTTCCTGTCTTTACTGTTTTCTGTTTTCTTCAAATCTGTAGTCGTCTTCTTTCCGACTACCAATTTGTTGGAAGTTTAGATTTTCTGCTCTGTCAAATTGCATCGTCCCGTAGGTTTTGCCTCTCTGTCCAGATTGAAAAAGAATGTTCTGCAACACTGTCCAAGTTTCACAAGGTTTGGTTTCTTCATGACTCATGAGTCGATTATGTACATGCAAGAATTTTCAGATGATGATGTATGTGCAAGAAATGTTCACGTCTGGAATTTTCCCTGAGACCTGTCAGGTGTGGAGACGAGCACGTAAAAAACTAATGACGATGTGTCTGAGTTTTTTCTCTTTTGGTGTTGCACTGACAAGATCGCTAATATGAGTGTGCAGATTTCAAGAGTTGTCGAGGCGGCTTCGAGTGCTTAGGCTCTGATGGTGTTCTCCGCCTGAGCTTTGGCTGCTTTGTATCCTCTCGTTCCATATTCAAAATTTCGTCGTAGAGTTGAAAGGATGGTGAAAGATCATATAAATTGCATTTTGTCACATGAGCGGAGAGATCGTTGCTTCAAGATTCGCATGTCTATTTCTGAGATCCGTGACCTCCGGGGATACTGCAGCTCTGGAGGAGGTTGAGATCGTTTACAGTCAACAATGTGTAGATAGATCTGGTGTTCTGAACGTAGATAAAAAAACCAATGTTACAAATATGTGGAATGGTTTCTCTTCTCAGGAAACTTGATCCTTTACTCTCTTTCATGCAGATCTTTTTCCTCTTAATGTATCTCACGACTGTAGGAACATCCAGCACAAATGACATTAGAGATGCATGGCACGCAGGCTGGTGGCCCATCAAGAGTCTCCTTTGGGTTGCACTCATGGTGGTGCCCTTTCTCATTCCCTCTTCTTTTATCCAATACTATGGTGAGTGCACAAGTACCTACAGTGGTTATTGCACTTTCATATCTTTGATCAACTTAGTTCCATAACATCTCTTGAAAGTGTTGTTTGCTTGCAAAAACCATCACTCCCCACCTCTTTCCTCTCCATAGCCCAAAACAATATGGAAGGAAGAAACAATATGGAGAAACAGTTCAAGGGAATCATAGCTGTTCATTACATTGTGATTGTGCCAATTTACTGAAACAATGTTGCTCCATTTGACACTCTTCCATTTCTCTCTACACTTTTTTGCAGGGGAGATTGCAAGATTTGGTGGAGGGTAAGTCTTCAGCCAGTCAGTGTCCACAGTGCTATATCTTCCATAAAAAGGGTGGATGCTGACAAAGGCCCCTATAAAGCTTAAGTAACCTATTGTCCAGTACTCTATATAAACATTGACATCAGATTCCAGAAACTGACTGGTGGAATTTACGTTATAATCATCTATTGTAGTTATTGTAGAGTTCTAGACCAGAGAACCCTTGAATCTAGTTTGTCATGTTTCTGCTCAGCAAATTTAATGCTGCCTATCTGATTTCTTAATCAAGTATACCTATTTGTTGTAGATGGTTTGATCGCTCTTACAGAATGCTAACTCTAGTCAGTTGTGTTTGCAGAATTTTCTTGATGATCCAATTATTGAGTGTTATTAACTTCATATATTTCTGGAATGAGGACTGGCTCTCAGAAAGGAATGAGAATTGCTGGTATATTTGTCTTTGTAAATTCTTTTGGTCCCTACACACATTGTACTATAGGGAATGCATATCTTCCCTGTATCTCCAGCGCCTCAATTTGTCCTGTAAAATTTCAAGAACACCAGCTTGCAAACATCCAGCAGTATGTGGAACACTATCCATATGACTCATGAGATACCTCATGTAAATAAGGACTTTACTTGAAATTGAAGGAAGTTCCCTTAAACCCTAAGGACTTGTTTATCCTCAAACAACCTGGCTATGAACTTCTTAAAACTGACATGAATTGGGTTGTCGGGTGCTGCAGCCGAATGCCAATGGTGATAACCTCCATACTTTCATATGTTGTCTCACTTTTTGCAAATGTGGTGATGTACATATGGTTTGCACCATATTTCTCTTGCAAGCTCAATATCTTCTTCATCACCTGGACTCTTGTCCTCATCCTGCTGATGACAACCATCTCTTTACATTCAAAGGTGGTGACAATTTTCTACTTGGAACTGACTAGGTCTGAAGTTACAAGCTACTTGCCAACAATCTTACTCATATAATCTCCCATGTGTGGAATTGTGTGTGCAGGTGAATGCAGGTCTTTTGACATCAGGCATTATGACAGTCTATATTGTCTTTCTTTGCTGGTCTGCCATTATGAGGTACAATGAGTCAACCTTTCCTCTTCAAGTTCAGAAGCATTTTCTGAGGTAGTGTTAAGCTGATTCATGTTCTCCTCCAGATTTCTCTCACCACTATGGGATTTTCTCTCAGAAATTTGCTCATTACAGCATGATTGGATAGGGGTACCTAAATTTGTAGCAGCATTTTACCACCCTCCTGTCAAATTGCAACTGTTAGAAGCCAATTCCAGATGAGATGTGTCATCAACCGATAGAGCCTGGACAGCATGATCACATGACCTGATAATCTAATATGTAGTTGACTCGAACATCAAATGGACCATTTGTGCAATGATCCCTCTAACAATGGTGTTTAATACTTTGCTGTACCTGGTGGATATTGCATGCTTATTAAGCAGCATCCAATAGCAGAATGATTGACGCATCTGGGATATTGAAGAGACCAGAGTGTCATTTAGAGGCAATTAATGCTGGTATACTATGCATCTACATTATGTGCAAATGAATTTGTCAGTTGCAACTGCATAACAAAGCACATCAAGACATGTCACACATGCCTTTCAGTTTACTCCATGTGGATCATTAGTGCACACACAATCAGTACAATTGTATACAACAGTAGAAAATCATCAGTGTCAGGCCTAAATTCTGGACCTGGTTTGCTGAAAGAGTTGTCCATGTGGGCGCAGTGAGCCAGACTCAGCAGTTTGCAACACTCAACCTCGCCAAACTGGCAAAGGGGACTGGCTTACCATTGTGGTAGAATGATCAGTTCGCTCTCATGTTGTAAACCTGGGAAATCAATAATTTATCACTAGAGTGATGGGAGAGGAAGCTATAAAGAAAGAGTGCAGGATCCATGTGGAAGGGTGGAGGAAAATGAAGCTGATCAGATCATGTGAAAAGGAGATCTTGAATTTTTTCTCCAAGAAATATTCAGTTGTCGAAATTAAATTGTTATAGTCAGATCTTATGGTGAGTGCAAAATGCTTTGCAGGAGTTTGCGGTTGGATTTTGTGCCATAGTATTGGCAACCTTTACAACTGGAACAGACTCCAAATCCTTCTCTGTACTTCCCTTACATCTTTGAGATACATTTGGACTGGTGACTGAAGACGATGGAAATGACTTGCAAAGTTGTCATCATTCCATATTTCTAGGGAGAATTTCCTCCTTAGATTAATTTGAGTATTGAGCCACCCAAATGTTTAAGATCATGCTATTTGTATACATAAGAAAAGCCATAAGAAAAGCCATCTTAGTATACAAAAATGTCATTACCCACTTAACAAAGCCTCCATTTCCCATTCTTTGTCTTCATGAGGAAACTCAGCCTCTTCATATTATTGAGCTATGGGTCTTTGTTGCTATAAGATCACAAGGAAGGATTGGAGTGAGATGCACAGCAATGTGCCATACAGTTATGGGTTCTTCCACTTTGTCTTTGCAATGGGTGCCATGTACTTTGCCATGCTCTTTGTGGGCTGGAGGCCCCACCAAACTATGCACAAGTAAGTACTGGTAGACTTCTAACATGCCATAATGCTTTGGTCATTGTAGTTAAGTAATTTTCTTTTTCATCAATGCTAAGCATGGGAAGAGTAAAATGGCATGATTCTTGTTGTGAGTTTTCAGGTGGAGTATGGACGTTGGGTGGACGAGTGTGTGGGTGAAGGTTGTCAATGAGTGGATTGCTGCCGCAGTTTATGGTGAGTCCCTTGACTAGAACTTTCCCCTTAACATCAAGTAGATAGTTATGATCATGAGAGGGCGAATCTCATTCTCATTATTCATCTTTTAGCAAAGCCCATGCGTTCGATGGTTAAAATGGGCACGGGGACCTCAGATTTTCAATGACATCACTCCTGCTTTCCTGTTAAGGGCCAATTTTTTTGATGAAACTAGGGTCACAACAACATGGAAGGCAGGCATACCATTCCATCAACACAAGTTCTTTGTCAGAAAAATGCAACACTTCTAATTGTGGAGCTTGTCTCTGATTTGACAGTATGGACAATGATCGCACCCTTGGTGTTCAAGAACAGGGACTTCTCGTGACAATACTGAACTGCTCAGGACTCTAGAAACGTTCTAAGGTTTGAAAGTTACTTTGACCTGTTGCCAGAAGTTTTGCTTATGTTTACCCAGAGATCCTGGAAAAATTGACATATATCTTTCCAACAGCCATGAAAACTGATGCATGTTCTGAACATTATGTGAATCCACTCTTCAGCCTGCAATGGTGTTGTCACTGCCCTTGTCATAAGGAAATCCAAATCCACAGTGAAATACATCTGTGCACTGACCTGAGAGTTCTATGATTTGTTCATCATAACCTGTGAATAATTGATCACTAACTCCTCTTTCTGTCTTCCCGTGGTCATGACCTATTTCACTTCTTCTGTGACTGATTCTATGTTCCCCTTCATTGTGCCAGATGTAGAAAGTTCAAAAACGTGGAGTCGCTCCAGCATTCCCCGGACATTGAGTAAACACGAATTTTCTAGCAAAAGGTGTTGTATCAAGAGTGACATCAGAAATGATACCTACATGAGAAAGATTGCATGAACATAACTCCGCTGGAAGCGTACATGTGATTCCAGGTATTCCAGAAATGCTTAGTTGCATATGAATATGAGCAGGCTCGTGATTCCATTGTTGCTATGGTGACAACACTGGGTAACATCTAGCACGCATCCAACAACACAATTGATACCATTTCAAGTAGTGTTGAACCGAGTCTTAACCCCTATGCATATTTGACTTTGGTGCTAGGAGGAACAAACTAGAGTCAGTCAAGTGGGCCACAGTGAACCAACACCCATCATCAGTGCACCATTTTGGATGGATGCTGGCTCAATAGGGTTTTGTTTTTCATTGGGTTCCTACGTCCCCTAGCCAACCACACCTATTTAGCATAGTTAGTTTATTTAACACTCTAATTACCTATATTTGAATGAAAAAAAGAAAAGTGTAGTTTTTTGCCTTCCTTCGCACCAACCTGCCTACTATTTGTATTGATTACCGACCTACTACCTAGCTACCTACTTGCTTGAAACAGCATGCTTTCACAAACCTACTTATAAACATATATGTTACAAAATTGAAGTTTTTGTACAAAAATTGGGAGCAAAATTTTGTGCATTAACTATTATCCATTGATGTGCCATTGTAGTCACATTTTAGGGTCAATTCATTTTTATTGTCCCCTTTATATGGTGGAAAGGGTGGAATGGTCTAGTAATTTACAACCTAGCCTTTAGTATAGAAGAAGGGTCTACTAGCAGACTCTTTGGGATTTTTGATTCTTTGTGCCTGGTTGAGTTGAGAACACTTTTTTCAAATTGTGTAAGTTATTGTTCTTACGATATCATTGTGATGTCAACAAGCAAACAAGATTTCTTTTCTACTCAGAGAGGGACCAAAACGTACAAAAGACAAACTGCTGCCATGCTTTATGTAATGAGAAAAAGTTGATTATATCAATTTTGGTGTAGCCATGAATTTGGGCTCATTAGCACACTTGCTGTCCACTAACCAACCCAACTTGGATTCTCACACGAAGTTGGTGCTGCTAGCATCTGCAATGCTCACATTTTGCATATATGCCAACCAAGCTAACAAGAAGATGCAAGAACTCAGGCACTGCGAGGGCCCGGCATCTATCTCAGCCAAACAATGTCCAACTAGTAACAATTTTTTACCACTAGGGTTACACCCAACCAGACATGAAAAATTACATCCATCTGAAAATAACGTTTTATGATCACTTGTCATCTTCACATTGGTTAAGCATCAAGGGGCCATTACATTTTTCAGAAAGCTTCCCATGAAAATATAACACCCATTCATGCCCATTTCTTGGGTGGAGGAATACTTGCACACTATAACATGCATGCACATGTACAATAAAAAAAACTTCTAAGAGTTTTCACAAAAATAAGGTGCCATTCAAATACATTAAGAAATTTCTCCGGATATTTTATGCTTATAAACAACAATGTGCAAGGCCTACAAGTCCTTTATGTTAATTAGGTTTTTGGTAAAGCTTTTTTTATTCATTGGTCATGTGACAATAATTGGCAAATCAATGTGAAAAATATTTGAATTAACTAATTGTTTTCAAAGAGTTTAAAAAAAAAAAGCCAAATAAGCATATCCTAGTCTTGAAATCGACTTCTTTCCTAGTCATTTGAATTGTTGATTTTTTACTTTGTCATTAGTTTTTCAATATTGATTTTGTGTTTAACATTTTGAATAAATGTGCAAGATTCAAGCAATGAAAGAGGAATTGGTGATACTCAAAATTGGGAGGATGTGTTGCCCCTTATAAGATGTGCTTTTAACTTTGTTTTTAGGCAAAAGTTTGCAATATTTTCACCTCAAAAATTAAAAAGCGTATTTTGTTGCAAATTCCTATTTTGAAGACAATCACCAAACTTTATAAAAAAAATTGGGTGGAATATTTTGTTAGATTTCAACAAAATGTTTAGTTATGGGGCAAGTTTTTATTAGCTATCCAAAGTTTGCATAATTTTTTAAGAACATGCAAGTAATTAATTCTAATTTTAAAAATGATAATAGCTAATTTGTACCATCAATTAGAAAAAGTTAGTCCATCAACGAGAAAATAACTCTTGTGAGAACAAATAAAATTGGCATCGAATCAAATTAACAATAAATGAAATAAAAGTTTGAATTTCTTATAATCAATGCAAATTAATAATTTTTCATTTCATCATGTTGCACCACAATTCAAACATTACCTTCCAATCCATATTTTCCAACTCTATCACACATAATGACATTTGCATCATAGCATTCAAACTCTCGAATTTCAAAAAAGCTCGCAATTGCCTCGTAATAACATTTTGTTCTAAAAATCCCTTTTCATAGATTGCAATAATCAATGGAATCACAAGGATTTTTGTTATCAAAGTTCCATGAGATATGACTAATTCATGCTTACACAAAATTGTCATGATTGAATTCAATTGATAATTTGTTTTCACACTCATGCTCTAAAGTTTCCATGAACTCAAGTAACTCTACTCTACTTATGTCATTTTTAGCTTTTGGTAGCTTGATAAAAGAAAATAGTAATGACTCTTTTGCTTTAAAAGTAAACCACTCAAACTCTCTTAACTTCATGAGTGTGCAATTAATTAGTTCCTAACTCAACCTAATTTGTTGAATATAAAAATTATTTTAAAAATGGGTGTCAAATTGAGTTTTAAAAAATAATAATTTAAATGCTCAGCAATGGATTGTTGAAGTAGCTGCCCTAGTACTACACTAGAAAGCTATTAAAAATATTAATTTTATGGCTATTTCTTTAATATTTACAAAGTTCTAGTGTTGTCTTTATGCAATGTTTCCACTTGTTTTGTGCATAGTCATTTCTTTTTTGGGGAATTTTTTGCAGTCTAGTGACAAACATTTTTGGATTTAAATAAAAGAATTAGTGTAAATTCGAAAAAATTGCTAAAAATCTAGAAAAAACTCACCAAATTTTGGGAAACCACAAAATTTGAAAAAACAAAACCTTGATTCTGAAATTTCACATTCACACCTTATTCCTCCTATTTACACATAGCATAACCGACATAATAGCCATGCCAAATTGTCGCAGGCTAGATGGCCATTGGCAAGGTGTGAATCCGGACCCCAAGTGGAGACTAAGACTTTCCCACGTGGCTCTTACGTGGCTCTTACTCTACCCTTGGGAGCCCCAGTGTTTTTTTTTTCCATGTTTGTGATGTAGCTGAACTGGCAATCATCCATAATACTGTTTAGCCAAATTTGGCTATAAACCCAATACCAAATCAACAAAGTCTTTTTTTTTTTGCTTCCTTCACAAATTTGCCAACATACTAGAACCCAAAAGAGAAATTTGTCAACAGTTCCACACACACAAAAAAAAAACTGTAGAAATTTGGCTTCTAGAGAACTAAAAATATATATATATTTCAAACCATTTTGACATAAAATAATTTTGCCAACTCGCTAAATTTAGCCAAAACAAAAAAGGCTACAACTTATGGCTAAACCCATAGAGTCATTTCCAAATTTGCAACTTGGATATTTTTCTTTTTAGTCATTTGCATCTAAATTAGGGTTTGCTGTTGTGAAGGAGAAAATCTTCAGTGCTTATGGTGTAACGGTTGACAAGGAGCCGGGAAGAAGGAAGAAGGTTGTCAACACTGCGCGCGACGACGATGCTAGTGGGCTTACAGCGCTGCTGCGAATTGAGCACCTTGCTGGAGGTTTTTGGCAATTTAGTTTTCGACAGAGACAAGGAACGAGTTCAAGCGCAGTAAGGTGGGAAAAATTATCTCTGGAGCTGGAAAGAAAATTAGAGAAGAAGGTGTCCCTAGAGTTTTGTTGTAGAGGAAGTAGGTATAAGGACTTGAGCTTCAGGGATTTTTTCTTTCTTTCTTTCGGGCTTGGATTAGGTCACGAGCTGAATTCTGGCATAGACCAACAACTGAAGGCCAAGATCAAAGAAGTGGGTTGGGAGAAAGATCGATCACGGGACAGAGGCGATTGAGAAATCGGCATGCAGGCCGTGATGGAGGCGACGATTGGAGGGTTAGGACTGCTGGGTGGTGTGCAGCTGAGTGGGAGCAATGTAGAGTGTCAACTACAGACAGGAAGAGCATGCTGTCAATTAGCCCCATGTTCTTCTGTAGACTCTGTGGGCCTTTTCTCTTTGTCCCATAAAGCTGCTGCTATAAGAAGAAGGCAGGAGGCCAAGGACCGGGGTCGAGTCACCACCGTTTTGGCGCAAGGTGGTGGCAGGAGCAGCATGTTGAGCTTGGGCGTTGCTAGTGTCAGGTCAAGGGCTGGGGTTGTTGAACCACCCAAGGGGACACTCGCTGAAAGCTCCATACCTGTAAGAATTGTTTTCCGTTTGCTTGCTAATCTGCTTTACTGCATCTTTTTTATGTTCATGAACTCGCTCCAAATTTGCATAATGCTGTCAAGATTTTGGTTTTCCTGAACTTTGTAGTTGACTTGAGGGATTGGGATTTGAAATCCCAGGGGTATTGGGTTCATAGTTCATACCTCGAAGTAAGCAGGAACTGCAATTTTTGTGTATTGAGCAGCACCCACATGTTGCACAGTATCAAACATGGTGGAAGTCTTGGGTTCAAAGCTTTTTAGGGTTGTCACCACTTTGATTTGGTACTCTGTCTCTAAGTTGAAGTCTTGTTTGTGTATGTGCTTTTCAGGTTGTGAGAGGAGTGTGTTGGTTCTGAAAGCTGACTGTTAGCTCTTGTCTGTGCAGCAAAAGCAAGGTCATCTTACAGTAGGTGACTTCATGACACAAGCAAGTGACTTGTTTGTGGCTAATATAGACACCACTGTTGATGAAGGTGTGTACTGTGGTCTTTTACCATTATGTTCATTTGCTGATGCATTTCCTACATGTAAAGGTTACATTGTGTAATAAGGACTGATTCTCGTTGGTAACTGAGGGTTGTTGGAATTGCTGTTGACAGCTTTGGAGATTCTGGTTGACAAGCGGATCACAGGCATGCCTGTTGTGGATGAAAATTGGACTTTGGTATGTAAATTTTTGGAACTGAAGTTCTACACATTGTAAACTCATGCAATGCATATGAGTCAAATTGTTGCACATTGGCTTGAAAGTCCCAAAGATCTAGATGGTACTAACCTTCTAAGAGCCTGAGCAACTGGAATCAGGTCACTGGTGTGAGCTTTTGCATATAAAACCTGTTGGAGGTGCATTCTGAAGGAGATGCCATGAAGAAAAAAATTCTAACTATGTAATATTGAGCAATATGACTTTGCATTTCATGTGGAATTGTTTGACGATAAGATGAGCTGTTACTTTTTTGTTCAGATGACATTTAGCTCCTTGTTGCTGCCCATTCAGTGTGCCGTTGTATCTGCAGGTGGGAGTTGTCTCTGATTATGATCTGTTGGCACTTGACTCTATATCAGGTATGATCCTGCAGAACAAATGGAATTAGCCCATGTTGCAACACTCATGAGTTAGCTAGACATTACTGGTAGTTGCCAACTCAGGTATGATGTGATTAATGGGTGGAGTGAATTAGCAGTGAATTTGAAAATCTTGGGGGTTTAGTGTGTTCTCAAATTTTTTTGTCTTGGACTTTCTGGACTACAAGAGCTTTATGTACCTGGATAAAGACTCTTTTGGTGGTGGCATATAGCCTAAAACCTCTTGTGATTTATATTGTACTTCTGATTGTTTCTCTTGTGCAATTGTGGATTTAGCCATTAACCAAAGTCCTAGGGGCCTTTCATTTGATATATTTGATAAATTTACTCAACAAGAGTATGCATGTATTGACATTATCTGTATTCTGCATGTTCATTCTAATACCTACATTACTGCTAAGTTAGGCATTATCAATTCTCCATTCTACAGGTTCTTGAGTCGTTTTAGCTCTAAATATTTTCTTCATTTCTCAGATGGTCAGTCTTGTTGTCCTTCTGAACAATGAAGGCTTCAATTAAAGATGGAAATGTTTGCTCAATGGAGAGAAATTTCTGTTTGCAATTCAGAGATTTCCAAATCCTTTTATACAGAATCTCCTAAGTGGGGATCTTTTTTAAAGCCCACTTTGTCTTTGTTCATCTTCTCCCATTTATCTTCTGTATTCTGTCCATTCTTCCTTGTGTACTCTCTCTTTGTTGTTTCCTGCTTTGTTCCCTTCTTTGGTGTAGGATGCTACCCAGTATCATCACTTACACAGAGGGGAAGATTTGTATCAGTGAAGTCGTTGCTCTCTGTCCATTTCTTGCAGGAAAAAGATCACCAGAAAGCAGCCTGTTCCCTGAACCAGGCAGGACATGGAGAGTAAGCAAAAGCCCTGAATCCACAGCTTAGGGTTGTTTGTGGTCAAGCATGCGATGGTTTCAGGATGAGGGGTTTTTATAGTTTCTAGTTTTTCCTTTGGATCTTTGTGTTATTGCTTGGGTTGCACTGCTCTTTCTGAGTTGGAGTTGATGTTATAGTGTTGTTTGCTCTGGTTCCATTCAGTCTTTTGCCTAAACTCTGCGTGTTGCATCCATTTGTAGCCTTTTAAAGAGATTCAGAAGCTGTTGAACAAAACTCATGGAAAGACTGTTGGAGAAGTGATGACTCCATCACCTCTTGTTGTTCAAGAGACGACCAACCTGGAAGATGCTGCAAAGTATGTCTCAATTTCACAACTACACCTCTTCTAATTGGGACTTTGGTTTCATGGGAACCTTGCAAGGATTTTGTAATTTGATGGTACTGAAGGAGAGTGGTTTTGATTTGTTGACAATCAATACTGCATGGTGAATGTGTGCTCGGTGTGCAGGTTGCTGCTAGATTCCAAGTTCAGGCGCTTGCCTGTTGTAGATGAGAAAGGGAGACTGGTAAGTGTCATAGCGTCATGAATTGAAGTGTATTGGATAGACATTCTAGTTGATTTTGTGCAAATGCCTTTCTTCTGTTGATGTTGCAGGTTGAACCCCTACTAATTCCTGGTCTTGTGCTTGCTATAGATTGGGCTGCTGACAAGGGGTAATGTGGTGAGAGCTGCATTGGAAATGAAGCGAGCTGCTATGAAGGCTGATGGCAACTAAGATATGTACATTTCTATAGCTAGTCATATATGGGTCTTGTATGCTTCAATCTGCGTGCAAAGACCTTACAGGCACAATCAATTCATGGAGATAGCAGATAGCCTTCATAGGTTAATTAAAGTTGATGGTTTTACACACACCTGTTGCAGTTGCCCCAATTCTACTAATTGCATAATATTGTAGCAGGGAAAACAGCAAAGGGGTTCTCTTGGCCCCCATTGACCAAGGTTACAGTTCATGCTGGACTGAATGGAAAATGATCTGATCACAATTGGGAAGCTTGGATCCTGATGTGTTACTCATTGGGCAATAATCAGGATTATTGATCATGGATCCACTGCAAGACTTTAAAGTTGATCAATCTATCTGTACCATGTTTATGTATGAGGTAATGGCCATTGGGAGGACCCAGCTGAGCGGTGGGTGGTTGTGAACTGGGTTTGATGAATCACCATTATCTGATGTAATTTGCACTCAAGAGAGATGACTAAAATTTTAATTGCAAAATTTAAAATTTTAGTCATAATGAACACATGGGACTACAAACTTTGCAATTGCTTGGATAAGTGGCAAAAGACAATCAATTGCAAAAAAAACTCCATGTGGCATGTATAGTCACACCAATAATTGCATATTGCTTGCGATTTGAAAGGATTTTTCATTCATTGACTAGTCATAGGGCTCTACAATGACATATATGACTACATAAAATATTGGGTAGCATTGGAAAAGTAAATTAAGTTTATATGATTTAATATAATATTTTAAAATTAAATATGTTAAATAAATTATTTATATTTACAAAAATAATGAAATATAATAATTCATATTATTGTTTATTTCATAATTTCTTATCCTATGAATTGTTGACATGTTTCACTACTTAGGCTAGGCTAAAAATCTAATTTAGGTAGCTAGGTAGACCATCTAAATCTAGGCACCTAGGTGGGCCTAGGTAGGCACCAAGGTTATGTAGCCAACTATGTAGGGTATTTATGATCAACATACCATCATTGACCACAACTATGTCACTTATGGGGTTCGATCCTTAGACCCCAAGGATGAATAATATTTATAAATAGATCATAATAAAAATATATTTAATGAAAAATGTTTATATTGTTTTAATGTCAATAAATAATACAAAATACCAATGAATTATTCCTACATTAGTGAACTTTACATCTTATAACTTTATAACCCTATAAACTTGAACTTGAATCAAGAAAACCTTAATTAATTCACCTATATTTTGTGCGTAGGTTCTAGTTTGGTGTGCATGTTCTCAAATTTGTGTTCTTGTACATAGCTTAGTTAACATTGCAAATAGCTTCAAATTGAGCATCAAGTGAAAAACGAAAGACCAAATAAGGTTTTGAATTGGGGATGACTTCATGAATAACTTTATTACCTTTTCAATAATTTTCACAATTTTTTTTTTGGTGAGTTAATTGTTTAATTATTCTAGGTATATGATATGAGCCTTGTAGATCAATTACCTTGTGAATCTAGATGATTCATGAGAATTGAGCTCCTCATCATAATTTATTTTATTAGGCAATGCATTTAGGCAAAGACTACACATTGACTTGGGTTTACAACATCTCAACCAATGTGGGTTGGATACCATATATCAAAGTAAAATTCAAGATTCCAATAAGGTAGATCCCATAAAAATCTCCAACAAATGGATATGCATAGAAATTTTTTAGCAACTTATTGTAATGGTGGATATGGATATTGAGTGTAATTTTTTTTCCAATGGATATGAATTTGTTGGTTAAATTTCAAATTAATTATAGATAACATGTATAAAGGTTTTGCACATTCTAAATCTACATAATCACAAAATTTCCCACTTGGATAAAAAGCACATGGACTTAAAAGTGTAGTAACTTGCGAGAGAATTCAACCCTAGTTTTGCATTTTAGAACTTTGCCCATTGCAATGCAAATTGCCTACTTGCAAATTTTTTAAAATGTTAATGGTAAAAGGAAGGCAACAAAAGATTTAGATGTTGAAACAAAAACACTAATGGGAAAATTGAATACCTATGCATTATTCATCATCCACACCCAACTTCTCAAAATATTTTTCTTCTTCAATTAACTCATTATTGTCATTAACCAAAGACCCCTTAGCTTTTAGGTAGTCTTTCATATTTTTATTTGGTATACAATTCACGCATGGATCATCAAGCTAATTTTTTACAATTGTGATGATCCTATCCAAATTCTCTATTTGTTAACAGGATCACTGCAAAGTTGTCCATGTTCCAACAAGACTGAACACCTTTTTTGTTTCAATTTGTGACCTTGGAATGCAAAAAACATTGATTGGCTAAAAATGCCACATTTCACTATGAAAAAAGGGGTGTTTTGTAACTAGCCTTGCAACTCAATTTTTGAGTTGCAAAGGACACTTGTAACTCACTGTGTTTATATGTTATGAATGCTAATGGACAAGTTGCATGACTAGCAGAGTTGCAACTCATTGTATATACAGTGTAATTCATTGCAACTCAATTGCAATTCAATCAAAACGACTCATTATCACCTATTATGCAACTCCATTATAATTATACCCATGATGTCATACTCATGTCATTGATTGTCATCCATTTATTAAAATCTGACATGTGGCATTATGAAGATTTTTGGACATAAAAACGATTTTTTTCCGAAATATTGATCTCCATCATTCATTACAATTGTTAATGATAGTCCAAGATTATGACACTTGGCATAATAAAAAATTACCACATGGCATATTAATTATATTTTGGAATATATATATATATAGTAGTTAGGTAGGTCATACATAACCATAAGTAGGTAGGTAAATAGGTAAAAAAACACAAGATTAAGTGAACAAAAAAATAACCATGAAATTTTATTTATTTATTTTATGTTTTACCTTTCAGTTAAGTTTTTTTGAGTTCATCCCAAAATGGCTATTGTATTTTAATGTGAGAATATGAAAGTACAAGCCTTTTTTATATGATTTGTAACATGGGATTCAAAGACAAAACATATGGGTTAAATCTTTTAATTATTTTTTAGTTGCAAATTAAGTTGCAATTGAGTTGTAACTATAACATTTAAGCACTTAGGGTAGGTTAGATTCAAGGGGAAAACTCCATTGTTTTTGGTGTCCAAACAAAATTTGAACCCTTCCTATTGGTGCCTCTGGGCATTAAAAATGTCAAAAACGAAATAGAATCGAGAAAATTATGGCACCCCAAAATAGAAGGGGTCAAAAATTCAAAAAAGCAAACCACCAAATGTTACAAAGGCCAATTTTTGAACACCTAAAAAAATCCTTGTATGTTGTTTTGTTGTCATTAAAGTTCAAAGATGATTTGTAGAACTTGAGGTGGCATTCTTATAACACTTTAAATCGTTTAAAATGAATAAGAAATAATAAAGTTATGAGGTTTAAAAGTAGGAAGGGTCCAAAGAGAAAAGAAAGGAAAGAAATGTGTTTTGTAAGTTGGAAAGCTTATTTATCTTCTTGTTATTTTTTCATTACTCCTTTTCCTTCACATCTCAAAGATGATCCCTAAAGTTTGAAATAATGCTCCTATAACATTCTAAATCATTCAAAATGAAACACATATGATGAAGATATAAATAACTGATGAATGTATATTTTTATTAAGTTATAAGTAATACTATAGTTATAATATAATTGAATAGTAGTGCTTTAATAGTGGCGCACTAATGGTTGTAATAATTGTATCAATGGGAATCATAATAAAAAAATAGTTGCAAATGTATTCCATAATTGGTGGTGGAAATGTGAACATGTGGCATGAACACATGTATGTACATTGCACTTAGTTACAACATAATTGTTGTTTTAGTGGCACATTTACAATAGTTTTAAAATAGTTACCATTTGCAATTATAATGCAACCTTTGAAAAAATCAAACATGGTTGATTACATATGTGTGTACGATGTGTACAAATTATCATATAGAAGATCCATTTTCAACTCACTTATAATTATAATTCAACTAATTGATCTTCTAACGTGATAATTTATTTATTAATACGCTGTATTGCTAGGGGGATAGTTGCACACTAGTTGTGAATACCTAAGAGAGTTGCATAATAGTTGTATATGAGTTGTATTTTGAATTTTAGTTGCAGGGTAGTGTGGTTTCGACGAATGCAATTTCTCATAGTGTTTGGAAATTAACCTTCATGGTTTGCGCTACCAAACAAGAGGATCTTTGCATGTGTAAGAAGAAGGTATGGATAACCTCTTGAATAAAAATAATTATTTTGTGACAAGTGCTCGAAAAAATGTTTCAAGAAGATCCTCCAACCCTAAACATGTTACCTTGTTCTTGAAGGTCATTAGGACTAGTAGATGTGTAAGCTTTAGCAGTAGGGTTTTGGGTTTCAAAACGTTCCATTGAAAGGGGAATCATAGCCTTCAAATCATATTCAAAAATAAGTTAGATTGCATTCCCACATCCCACCAAATCTTCCACAACTTGTAATGATTTGAATTGAAGATCCAACATTACTACAAGCATATTATGAACTTGGTTTGAATAAAAAAAAATAGAATTTGAAAAAAAAGGTTGAAGTACTTTCACAACTTCTTTTCACATATATTTTTGGAAGAGGAGAAGTTTTGAATCAAATGGGTTTAGAGTTTCTGTCCCATCTAGAACTTGAAACATTTTAGCCATTTTAGATTGCAAGTTAGTGTAATGGCAATAGTCAAAACATATGACAATAACCAATGACCATGGGATTAAATCATAACACAAGTTGTTACCACATGGTTTAAGGTAGAAGTAATTACTTTTGCAACAACCCACACTTGGGCCTTTGCAACTTTTTGCTATAAAACAATAGTCTTTTTCCTTTTGTAACAAGTGATGATAGCTTGCTTGAATTCCAAGGTCTTTTCAAACATGATGACTTTGGATGCAAATTTAGTTTTGATAGGGGTTCTAAGTTTTTGAAGCAACAACCCACATTCAATACAAGCCTTTTCCCATTCTTGCCTACCTTCACCATATATATATTTTCCATGTAATAATCATTTGTAAAGTAGCTTGTGCATCCTTCACATTTACTTGTATTAAACCTTTAGAAACCTTGTCATCATTAGTAGCATATTGGCATGCCTTAAACATCACATGCCCAAAATATGTACCTTCATAAACATGGTTAAACTTCAAAGGTTGACAAATGATGATAAAACATAATTTGGTTGCCATGATACTCAAATTGTTGCCCTCATCTTTCACAAATGCGATTACACAATGCATCAAACCAAACTTTGAAAGCAATGATTTAAACCAAACAACCATACTTTTACCAATGGTTTCATCCATTTCAAATAAACCCACAATGACATGTATAGGGTTCCAAGATTCATTTAAAAAATTTATCAAGGCTAAAATGTACACACTATAGTCAACCTTTAATTATTCATAAATCAAAACTACAAGAAATAGTGGCTATAGATGCAAGGTTTGAAAATACATGCAAATTTAAGGTTTTTTGCACCATTCTAGGAAGCATTTCATCCACAAGAATAGTCCAAGAAGGAAATGAAACCTAGGGTCGTTGGAGCAAAACTAACCTTTATAGCCATATGTTTTTAGCAGTGAAAATTGGTCAATAAACTTTACAAAGATCCTCAATAAACATTTGTTGTGCTCATTTATTTTTTTGAGAGGGTTTGTGGACCCAAAGTAAGTAGTGATAATAGAACTAAAGGGTCTTGTCCTTTTCTCCCCTTGTTGTCGCACATGATCTGCATCACTACCCATTGTTGCCTTTTTGCAAGTTGTGATTTTCTTTGAGCAAACAACCAAGGATGAATAGAATCAAGATGAATCTTCATGGGATAATTCCATTAATCTTATTATACTTAATCAAACCCTTTTTCAAAACAAAACTTTGGGACAAAAAATTATTTACCACTTTCTCTAATATGCATACAATACCTTGCAACATTGGTAAATTTTCAAGATCCACATGTAAATCATCATTCACAACAAAAAGACCCTAACAAATGGAATTTTGATAGTGTGATTTCCAAATATAACTTGAATTTCTATAACTACAAGTTACAATATTTCATTCTCCAACAAAACTGTAGTTTTTAAACGCACATTTTCCATATTTGAAAATGAATTGTTGGGGACCACATCTTCACATAAATATGGTTCATCAACCCCACTAAACACTTTCAACAATAGCATAATCACTTTTTGTAACCATGGTGCGCAGGAACTATACACATTACACACAACCAACAAACTGAATGCCAAAACTTTGGAAATCAACTTGCAACAAAATGCCAAAACACATAAAGACACAACATTGAAATTTTTGCAACATGGAGAAGAGATTTTAGATGCTAATTATTTATCATGAAAAGGCCCACCATTTGAACGTTGTAATGATGTGTTCACTTGTGACCTTTGAAATTAGGGTTTTAAATTTTGAATTCCAATGTTTCTAATTTCAAGCTCCAATGAAGTTATTTTCTTAAACATAACCACTTAAACAAACACTCATTCAAACACAAACACCCAACAAATGTTCAAACAAACATTCATTTAAACACATATGCCCACACATTTGTTTAGATACATGATCATTTAGACATTGATGCCCACACATATGTTCAAACAATTGTTCATTCAAACACAAACCCTCATTCAAACACATATGTTCATTCAGACACAAATGTCTAAATAGATGTTGAAAAAGACATTCATTCGTTGAAACAAATAATTTTTTTTGTTTAGATAGACTTTTGTTCATCCTTTTGCTTGTTTGCTCAAACTTTCATTTAAACTCAAAACTCAAACCTTCAAATCCTCAAACGCTCCAACTTTAGAGCTCACATTTCATGCATCAAATAGTAGATGTTCAGAGTTCAAACGTTGAAGCTTGAAACTTCAAATAATTAAAATTTAGAACTCGAACCTCAAATATTATAAAATACTTACATGATATTCTTAGCACCACTTCCATAAAGCTTTGATGCAATAAAAAAAAGAATGACAATTTGTGAAATATTCTTGGTGCCACTTTTACAAAATTCCAATGTAATAAAAAGTAAAAGTGATAAAAAATAGAAAATGGTATAAGGGACACTACTTAAACACTATTACATATCATGGTTTTTCAAAAGGTTCAACTTAACTAAAATGTTTGCATTGACTAAAAGGATGTTCGCTTTCATTAAAGGCACGGGGCATGAAAGACATGTGGTTTTTTTTGTTGGTTTTTTTTATTAAAGTGACCATTTTGACCAAATTTTAAGTCATACATTTTATCAAAAGGGATAAATTTTTTAAATGGTCCATCAAAATGCCCATGGTTTAATCAAATTGATCATATGAATTTAGTTAGCAAACTTGTTATGGCTACTAGGCTACCTACCTATTTACCTACCTCCTATCTACCTACTATTTATCTACCTATTTAACATCTACCTCTCTATCTACCTACTTACTATCTACCTACATACCTACCTATATTTTACATAAGTAGGTATGTACATCTAAAAACATAGGTAGGTAGGCATGTGTACCTACCTATCTATCTAATTAGACATTTATTACCTACTTATGAAAAAAATTGAAGTCAAATGTTGTTATACACATTGACAAAAAAATTTATTGAAGTTCAAAGAAACATGTTAAATCCATTTGTAATCATATTATTTTACAAATTGGTGTGATGGTTTAATGACCAAAACATTGGTGTGGAGCCAAGGAGATCAAGGTCCAATCCCCCTTATTAACATATATTATTTGGAATATGTATATTTGTAGATATATTTTTTACATATGTACAAATGTATAGTATCTAAGTGGGTTGTGGACAAGACCTAGGTTGGTAGGAGGCCATGGTGGGTGGATGGGTAGGGGGTGAAAGCGCACTACGATGATCTTTTTTAGGGTTCACATTGTATTACTTTCCAAAGGTGTGCATGTTTGAATGTATCCCACATCAAATTTTGAAAAAATTTCACAATATTTTTACATATTATGTTAAAATATAATATATGCAAGATATAAAAATATTTTATTTCATTTTATGAAGTGGGAGATTGGAGTATATTTGTGTAAACGAATGTACCTATGCATTCAAAAACACAAATATACTCCAAGAATTTTTTTTTTTTTTTTTAATCTTTATGAAAATTGAAGGTATATTGAACCATGTGAACCATGCTTGGATACCATGTGATTAATTTGAAAATTTTCATTTCAAAAAATGAATTTTTTCAGCAAAGATGCGATAAATGTGTGGTAAATTGAAAATTTGACAAAGTATTTGCATTCACATGGAAGACAACAAACATAGCTAAATGAACCATTTAAAAAATTTCATTAAAATTGATTATTTTAATGATTAATGAAACCTTAAAATTAATGCAATCAAAATGAAATAATGGCCCTAATATACCAATGTACATTATAAATATATGTATGGATCCTTCAATATAGATGATGAAATTTATTATTATTTTTAGAAAAATCATGTAACATAAATTTTTTGAAAATAATAATTGTGCAGCCCAAAAACCAAAATTGGTACCCAAAATCAAATTTATTGTACTTTTGGAACAATTATATTATATGTATTATAATATGAAATCCAAAAGTGCTCCAAATGGGGTCACCATTATGTGCTTTCACCTTAGGTACTTATTATTTAATCATTTATAAATTGAATTATTTTTTGATTAAATTTTTTTGGCTCCCCAGTTTTTTGGCCTATTTGATTAGTTAAAAAGATGTTAGTCAAAAAAACCACCAATCAACTTAAACATGTTCAAACTGACTTGTCCAAGATGACTAAATGGTCAAATTGACTAAATGTCAAAATGAATGGTTTTTAGTTTAATTTTCTAATCAAAGAAACCATGATTTACAATAGTGAAACTTGAAAACTTGAAAATCCTAAAGGCTCAATGTTACCCAAAAAGGTTGAAAGTTGAAAACCCTAACCTTAAATGCTCAATGCCTTAAGCTTAAAAACCCTAACCCTATAAATGATGTGCATATTTGGATGTACATATCCACACCCTAAACACCACATATGGATATGCATAACATAACTATACATATTTGAGGTCTCATAAAAATATACCCATGGATATGAATAATGGGCGATGTGGGTTCGCATATATGCATATGAATAAGGATATGTAAATGGAGTTACAGAAGCTTGTTACCATTAGTTCCAAATTTGGAGAATGGGCAGAGTTGGATATGAATAGTTGCTAACCAGGGCATTGTTCATGTTTATAACCAACCTACTTACCTATATATGGCCAATACTGATCTCAACCATAGAAGTAACCTTAGAGTAAGGTAACCTTCACCTTAGGGTGAAAATAGGTGATTTTCAAACACAACTATATAAAACACCTGGTAACTTAGACCTAGATTTAAAGACTAATTACTTTGGACTTAAATCACTAGAAGCAGGTACAAGGCGACAATTAATTCATTTGATTCCACTTAATTCCATTTAAATTAAAGACTAGGTACTTTGGACTTAAATCTCTAGAAGTAGGTACAGGGAGGCAATTAATTTGATTTAATAAAATTATTTTCCACTTAAAAATATATTATAAGTGGAAAATAATTTCCACTTATTTCCAAGATATACTCCATTTCTATGCATCTAATTTTATTTTATTTTTGTTCTTGTGCAATTTTAGTTCAATTGTATTCTAATTTCTATGTTGAGGAATACAAGTTGTTATGTATAAATTAGATGAGGTAATCTGAAATGCACTTGTGCTTAGAACTAAGCTAAATTAATGTAAATTTCCCGGCATGGACTTCATATATTTTTCACACATTTATTAATCTCAAAGTTCAAACACATGGGCATTAGAGTTTTGTTTAAATTAATTTTCTGATAATTTCTTTCTGGGCCTGGCAGTTCTTAAGGATCCGAATGTATGGTAGGTCTTTGTATGTAAATGGGGTCGACTAGTGGCCTATATATGTAAGTGGATACTTATCATAGGTAAGTGGGTAGGGAGTGTAAAGGTTTTTATGTAGGTGGGTTTGTAGGTGCGTCACTTGGTGGCTTTTAGGTAGGTAGATCCATGTGGATGGTTAGTACATAGCTAACTACCATGATTAGTTCATAGCTAACCACCGTGGTTAGTTATGGAACCACCATGGTTAGTTATGAGAGAGGAATACAATGAAAAAGTGTTTTCTGTCCATCCACACCATCCATCCTGCATGGTGCACTTGCTGGGTGCTGGGTGCACTCTGGCCCTGAAAATAGTGCAACCAAATGAACTTTGTGTCCTTTCATGTGTGAGAGTCTCCCTTGAGAGGTAGAGCCAATTGAAAGAAAAGGCCATAGCAGTGGTTGTTTCTCAACAAATTTTTGTCATTTTAAAGAAAAGAAATTGAGAAAATTTTGGAATTTTTTTGGGTTTTTTTCCGTAAAAATGACTAAGTTTTCAATTTTTTGGAAAAAAATTGAAAAAACTTAAATATAAAAAAATTGAAAAAAAAAAAAAAAACCCACTGACCTTGTTGGTATTAGGATTGGGACATGCAGTGCAATTTACTCTTGAGAATTGGTCGGTGCCTTGTTCCTGTGAGTGGATTGAGAGAGAGAGAGATTGAGAGAGAGAAGATCAAGTGTATCTTGAGATGTAGTTTGCAATTGGAAAGCTAATAAAGTTTTTCGAATAAAGTTTTGCAAGGTCTTTTGAAGTGGCGTCCTTGTTACATGAATTCTCTCCATTCCAATGAAATTAACTTATTACGGTGGAAGGGTTGATTTACCAATTTGAAAAATGACTATCAGATAAGCTCGAAGTAAGCTTCATGAAAAAATCGGTACAATTGTCTAGTAGAAGTAATAATCCACCAACATTTTCTCATTCAAGTGTTTGGGAATTTTGGTGTTGAAGATGAGTACCGGCTAAAATGATTCTCCATCAAGACTTCTTTTGGGGAATTTTGCATTAGCCTCTTCAAATTCTCAAGAAGTTCATAACCGTAAATTTTTTGGGGGTTGAAATTTAAAAATTGAAAAAATATGATTTCGAGACATACAAAGGAGTTTTTTTTTGAAACAAAATGGCCCTAATTCACCAGCTTTCAAAGAAAATAAATAAATTATAAATTGCCAGAATTCTACAACAGGTTCCAGCAGGTAGCCAAAATGTAAAAGGATTCTTGAATTCTTTCTACTTTCATATTTTCCTATAGCCAAATTTGGCTAAATCTTCTTGTAAATGGATGATTGATAGTTTTGCTACATCAAATTTTAAATTAAAAAAATCCTAGATCATTATAAGGGGAATTTAAAGCCTGAGTAGAATCAGTCACCAAGGGACTATTCTCTAGGTTGTTAAAGTTTTTTTTCTGGCGGAATCAGCCACCAGGGGCCTGTTCTCTGGTCTCATACGGCTGTTTTGCCTGGCAGAATCAGCCACCAAGGACCTGTTCTAGAGTTTGTTCAAGTCGCAGTGTGTAGCAGAATCGGCTACCAGGGGCCTATTCTCTAGAGAGTTAAAATTCCTTTTGTCGGTTAAGTGGCATTAAATTAAAATTGATCCAAAATTCAAAACCTAATTGGGTAAGGGTATATGGAGTTTGCAAAGCTATTGATCCAAGTAGAGGGTAAATGACCAACATTTACCTTGTTCACAAGGTGTATGAATAAATATTTTTTATTTACCCTGTATTTACCGTGTGAGTATAAGTAGATAAACCTAGGGTAAATAAAAAAATATGTGCACATTGCCAAGCAAAGAAAGAAATAAGTTGTGCAATTGTTCAAGATTGTGAACATGAAACAAATGAAATTTAAAACATTTGTATAGAACGATTAACAAAATTAAATCAAAAACCAAGCAACACCCTTAGGAATTATACATCTAAAACATTCTTATAATGACAAATGGTCATAACATCTAAAGGGGTTTCAACAACATATTATGCTAA
>Ga0116231_10002200_pt1 | contig 40790 bp, 38 predicted proteins | sample S1TSphgellanicum_2_FD_89695 | JGI IMG/M metagenome (GOLD analysis project Ga0116231, IMG submission 89695) | Host-associated microbial communities from peat moss isolated from Minnesota, USA - S1T2_Fd - Sphagnum magellanicum MG | ecosystem: Host-associated > Plants > Peat moss > Unclassified...
CGGCTCTCGTTGACCGCACCCTGCAGGCGCGAAAGACCGATGTCACGCGATGCCGGGTCATAGACCTCGACCAGGCCGAGGGCCATGTCGGCGAACAGTTGTGAAAGCTCGGTGGCGCCGTGCGCATATTCCCGGGCGATCAAGGATCGCTCCCGCGCCAAAGGCAGGTTACGCGTCTCCAGGAGCAAGCGCGCGTAGTAGCACTCGGCGATCGTGCGGATTGCCTTTTCCTGGGCGTTCGAAGGATTCTTTAGGGTTTCGATGGCGCGTTCGGCGGCGACCAGCCCGGCGGAGTAGTCGCGAAGATGCAGGCAGGCCAGCGCAATGTTGCCCAGCGCTGCGGCACGGATCACCAGGGCGCCCCCCGATATGTCCGCTAGCTCAACGGCGCGCTCGTACGATGGCACCGCGGCACTGAAATGACCGGCGTACTGGTGCGCCAGCCCCATGTTGGAAAAGATCTCGGCTTCCTGGGATTGATCCCGAGCCTCGCGGGCCGCCTCGAGCGCCGCGGTGAGCGCGCTGATGGTGTCCGGATAGGAACCGGACTCCAGGTAGACGATGCCCAGTATCTTGAGCGCCCGGGCCCGGAGCGACGCTCCGCCAAGGCGATTGGCGAGGCGCACCGCCTGATTGGCCGGATCCAGGCCCGCGTAAGCACGACCGGAGAAGCACGCGTGCCGGCTGACGAACAGCAGACACATGACGCGGTCCTCGGTGACCGGATCCTCCGGCAGCTCTGCTAGGGCCTGGGCGGCTTCCCTGAAGATTTCATGGCCCTCTTCGGTCATCGGGGCCACCCGCAGGCGGGCCGCGAGTCTAGCCAGCTGGCCGGGAACTGCCGAAGCGTCTCCAAAAGGCAATGGCGACGCGAATGTGGATATTGACGGTTCTGGCGACTGCATCTATGTTCCAAACAGGGTAAAGCCGTGACAAGAGCCTAAACCCAGGGCCTACCGGGTAATCGTCAGATTGGCCGTGATATTTAGGCCTTCAAGAAACTTTGTGTTTTTTTCGACGGAGCGGAGAAATGGAACACGTTGCAACGCTGGAAATCACCCGTGTCGAAGAAGTTCAGGAACCCCAGGTTCAAGAACTGACGACCGAAATGCTCGGCCTGGTGGGCGGCGGCATCATCGTCGCAGTCCTCTAATAGCCGTTTGCATTCAGGTACTCCGGGGCCCGCTCTTGCGGGCCCCGGCTTTTTCAGGCGTCACGAACAGGTTTATCGGTTCTTGGGAGCTGAATTGAAGAGGCCGCCCGTGGGCGGCCTCTTCAATTTCCAGGAAGTGATCCTTCCCGGACTGGCTTCCGGCGCTTATGCGGCCTTCTTGAGCCTGGCCGCGTCTGTCGCGGCAGCCACGGCCGCCGCGATGTTGGTCTCGGCTGTCGCGCTGGCCTGGCGGGTGGCCTTGGTCACCGCGTCAAAGGCCGTATTGGCGACCGACAGCGAGGACTTGAGCATGCTGATGGCCTGTTCCGAGCCGGCCGGAGCCGTCTTGGCGGCGGCGTCGATCATGTCGGCCAGCTTGCGGTTTCCTTCGGTGATCTGCGCCTCGAATATCCTGCCCAGCTCGGCGCCGGTGGCGCTGGCGATGCTGTAGGCCGATTTCGAGTAGGCCGCGAGTTTCTCCGCGGCTGGCTGGGAAGCGGCGTTGGCGAGCTTGGCCAGTTCCTCGGGGTCCTTGGCCGACAGCAGCGCATGGGCGACGTCGGCGCTGTCCTGCATGAAACCGCGGGTCGTTTCGATGCTCAACCGGGACAGCTTTTCGGTGGCCGCAAACACAGCGCTGCTGAACGCCTGCAGCGCATCGACATTGGTCTTCTGGAACGCGAGCAGTTGCTTCTGGTCCGGGTACATGGTGTTCTCCTGGTTATTTTCACGATTTGATGCAATGCACCATACCGAGTATATGCTGCGGCGCATCATTGTCAATAGCCAGGAGTACCTTGCTCTTTGTGCCGGCCGCCCGCCTGGAATCGTGCTCAAGCAACGGAGAAAATTAATTAATGTAAATCAATAACATAGAAGATATACTGCAACCGTTTTATAAATAGTTCATCGGGCCCGACCGGCTTAGGCATCAGCACCGGCATCAGCACCAGCACCGGCCGCAAGCGCTTCGTCCAACAGTTCGATCCAATGTCGCACCGGCAGGTCGGTACCCGTCTGCAGGTGCTGGATGCAACCGATGTTGGCCGAGACGATCACAGGGATGCCCAGCGCCCGCAGCGATGTCAGCTTGCGATCGCGCAGGCGCAGCGCCAGTTCCGGCTGCAGCACCGAGTAGGTTCCGGCCGAGCCGCAGCAGAGGTGATCGTCCGTCGCCGGTGAAATCGGATCGAAGCCCAGCGCACGCAGGGTCTGGTCCAGGATGTCGGGCAGGCGCTGGCCGTGCTGCAGCGTGCAGGGCAGGTGCACGGCAAGACGCGTGGCCACCGGCGCCAGGCGTGGCCTGAGGCTGGGCGCCAGTTCGCCGACCACCTCAGCCACGTCGCGGGTCAGCTCGCTGACCCGGCGCGCCTTCTCGGCGTAGGCCGCATCGTTCGCCAGGTGATGCGCGTATTCCTTCACGGTGACCCCGCAGCCGGAGGCATTCATGACGATCGCATACGGCGGCGGCCCGTCGGCGCCCGGCTGCAGGTACGGCCACCAGGCATCGATGTTGCGGCGCATGTCGTCGAGCGCGCCGGCGGGGTCCGCCAGGTGGGCGCGCAGTGCTCCGCAGCATCCTGCCGCCGGCGGGACGATGCACTGGACCCCGGCCGCGTCGAGCACGCGCGCGGTCGCCGGGTTGATGTTGGGCCGCAATCCCGGCTGCACGCATCCCGCCAGCAGCAGCACCCGGCGCGCATGCACGCGCGCGGGCCAGCCCGGCGCGGCCGCGCCGGGCGCGGTACGCGCCGGCGGGGGCGGCAGCTTGGCCCGTATTGCCTCGGGCATCAGCGGCCGCATGACAGCGCCCAGCTTCAAGGCCGGCTCGAACAGGGGCGAGGTCAAGCCCTCCTTGAGCAGCCAGCGCACGGCGCGCTGCGCCAGCGGGCGCTCGACGCGCTCCTCGACGATCGCACGGCCGATGTCGATCAGGCGGCCATAGTCGACGCCGGCCGGGCAGGTGGTCTCACAGTTGCGGCAGGTCAGGCAGCGGTCGAGGTGCTCCTGGGTGGCGCGGGTCGGCGTCCTGCCCTCCAGCACCTGCTTGACGAGGTAGATGCGCCCGCGCGGGCTGTCGAGCTCGTCGCCCAGCAGCTGGTAGGTCGGGCAGGTGGCCAGGCAGAATCCGCAGTGCACGCACTTGCGCAGGATCTCCTCGGCCTGGGTGCCGGCCTCGGTGCCCTGGAATTCGGGACTCAGTTTCGTCTGCATGTCAGGCCGGCCCGTTCAAAGCCAGGGATAGAGCCGGCCGCGGTTGAAGATTCCGGCCGGATCGAAGGACTGCTTGAGCGCGCGATGGATGCGCTCCAGCGGCGGGGACAGCGGCGTGAGGAAATCCGCGCTGCGTTCGGCGGCGCGAAAGAGCGTCGCATGGCCACCGGCACGCGTGGTCGCGGCGCGGATGTGCTCGGCCGGCGCCGCGCTGCGCAGCCAGCGCTGGGCGCCGCCCCACTCGATCAGCGTCTCCCCCGGCAGCTCGAGCGGGGGGTGCGGTGCCGGCACCGACAGGCGCCAGAGCGGCAAGGCTGCCGCGTCCGCGGCTGCCGGCGCGAAATACGCATCGCGCTGGTCGCGCAGCGCGTCCCAGTAGCGGTCCGCCAGGGACGGATCGAGCGCCGCGGCGCCGTGCTTGTCGGACAGGCGGCGCGCGCTCGCCTCGACCGAGGCGCGCGCACCGGCCAGCCGCAGGCGCAACACGCCGCCGGCCCAGCAACTGGCGCTGATCGGGACCGCCGAACCGGCCCACTCCTGCAGCCGGACGATGGCATCGGCCTGGGAGCAGTCCAGCATCAGGCTGGCACGCGCCGCGGGCACCGGCGGCACCTTGATCGAGACCTCGCAGATCACGCCCAGCACGCCCATCGAACCCGCGAACGCGCGCGAGACGTCATAGCCGGCCACGTTCTTCATGACCTGCCCGCCAAAATGCAGCAGCTCGCCGCGCCCGTTGAGCACCGTGGCGCCCAGGATGAAATCGCGCACGCTGCCCGCGCTCGCGCGGGCCGGCCCGGCGAGGCCCGCCGCGACCATGCCGCCGACGGTGCCTCCGGCCGCGAAGCGCGGCGGCTCGAATGCCAGGCACTGCGCCTTCTCGGCGAGCGCGGCCTCGATCTCGGCCAGCGGCGTGCCGGCCCGCGCGGTGATGACGAGCTCGGTGGGTTCGTAGCTGCGGATGCCGCGCAGCGCGGCCGTTTCCAGCGGCGTGCCGACGGCGGCGCCGCCGTAGAAGTCCTTCGTACCGCCGCCGCGGATGTCCAGCGCGGTGGCGTCGGCCGCCGCCGCCCGCACCTGCTCGACCAGGCGCGCCAGCGCGGGTTCGGCGGCGCTGGCGCTGTCGCTGCCGGCCACGATCGCGCTCACGTGGCCGGCCGGGCCGCGTCCCGGCCGGCCGTCGGCATCGGCGCGGCGGGCGGCCGCCGCAGCATCGGCGGGGCGGGAAGCGGGAACCCGGGCATGGCAGCTCAGAAGCGGGGGATGTCGGCGAAGGGCAGGGCGCCGCGGTGCACGTGCATCCGGCCGTATTCGGCGCATCGTTGCAGGCTGGGCACCGCCTTGCCCGGGTTGAGCCGCCCGGCCGGATCGAACGCACGCTTCACCGCGTGCATCTGTTCGCGCTCCTCGGGCGAGAACTGCACGCACATGGAGTTGAGCTTCTCGACCCCGACGCCGTGCTCGCCGCTGACCGTGCCGCCTAGGCGTACGCTGGTCTCGAGGATGTCGGCGCCGAAGCGCTCGCAGCGGTGCAGCTGGTCCGGGTCGTTGGCATCGAAGAGGATCAGCGGATGCAGGTTGCCGTCTCCGGCGTGAAACACGTTGGCGCAGCGCAGCCCGTACTTGCGTTCCATGTCCTCGATCGCGCGCAGCATCTGGGCCAGGCGCCGGCGCGGGATGGTCGAATCCATGCACATGTAGTCGGGGCTGATGCGCCCGCTGGCGGAAAAGGCGTTCTTGCGCCCGCTCCAGAAGCGCAGCCGCTGCGCCTCGTCGGCGCTCACGGCGATGCGCGTGGCGCCGCTGCGCTCGAGCACCGCGCGCATGCGTTCGATCTCCTCGGCCACCTCCTCGACCGTGCCGTCGCTCTCGCACAGCAGGATGGCCGCCGCGTCCAGGTCGTAGCCGGCATGGACGAAGGCCTCGACGGCGGCCGTCATCGGCTTGTCCATGAGCTCGAGCCCGGCCGGCGTGATGCCCGCGGCGATGATGCTGGCCACCGCGTCGCCGGCGGTCTCTATGCTGGCGAAGCTGGCCATGATGCACCGGGCCAGCTGCGGCTTGGGCGTGAGGCGCACCGTCACCTGGGTGACGACCGCGAGCATGCCCTCGCTGCCGATCACCAGCGGCAACAGGTCGAGCCCGGGCGCATCGAGGGACTCGGCGCCGAATTCCACCGCCTCGCCCTCGACGGTGTAAGCCTTGAGCCGCAGCACGTTGTGCAGGGTCAGGCCGTACTTGAGGCAGTGCACGCCGCCCGAATTCTCGGCGACATTGCCGCCGATCGTGCAGGCGATCTGGCTGCTCGGATCGGGTGCGTAATAGAGGCCCAGCGGTGCCACGGCTTCGCTGATGGCCAGGTTGCGCACGCCGCTCTGCACGACGGCCACGCGCGCGGCGGGATCGATGCGCAGGATGCGGTGCAGGCGCGCCAGCGACAGCACCACGCCGTCGCGGTGCGGCAATGCGCCGCCCGAGAGCCCGGTACCGGCTCCGCGGGCGACCACCGGCACGCCCATCGCGTGGCAGATGCGCAGCACGCCGGCGACCTGGGCTTCGGATTCGGGCATGGCCACGAGCAGCGGCAATTGGCGATAGGCGGTCAGGCCGTCGCACTCGTAGGCCACCGTGTCCTCCTCCCGGTAGAGCACGGCCTCCGCCGGAAGTACATCCCGCAGCGCGGCGCGCACCCCGGCCTGGCGCGCCACGCGCGCCGCGGCGGCACGCGGATCGTCGTCGATCTCGACGCTCATGGGTTACGACCCTCGCGCAGCTTCAGGCGGTCGCCCTCCTGCAACCACCCCGACGCGCCGTTGGCCAGCCAGGCTTCGGCCGCCGGCAGTGCGCGCAGCGTGGTGTCCAGGAAGGCTATCGACACCTGTTCGAACGAGACCTCGCTCAGCGCCGCGTGCGTCAGGGCCCGGCTGCGCGCCTTCTCCAGCTCCTCGCGCGAGGCGGTTAGCTTGGCGCGTTTCTCCGGGGTCAGTTCCTCGTCATCGCCTCCCGGGGCCATCGCATCGCTGGCCTGTCCCGGATTGACCCCATGCCGAGCGCGCCGCTCGGGCGATTCGTCGGCCATCATCGACGGCCGGCGCGGCGTTGCCTCGGGACTGCCCTGCATCTGCACCTGGCCGCCGAGCCAGCGGTGGGTCGCGGTACCGATCTCGAGGAAGTAGTCCTTGCCGGCGCCGAGGCGATCGAAGGCCAGGCGGCGCACCGCGGCATCGGTGACGACGCCATAGGCGTCGACGTCGTCGCGCGAACTGATCATCAGCACCGGTGCATGGGGCGTCGGATCGGGTGCCGGATGACTGCGCACCGCATACGGGCTGATGACGATGTAGGCCACCGGCGCGAGCGGCCAGCCGATCGCCGCCAGGGTCTGCGGGGAACTGGCGATGACGCTTTGCACGGTGTAGGCGCCCAGATCGGCCCCGGCCAAGGCCAGGTGCGACCAATCGAGCCCGTCCAGGCCCGGTTCGGCGCGCAGGCTGCGCACCTTGACCTGGTTCAGGAGCACGGCCAGCCGGGCGATGCGATCGCTCATCAGTTCGTCGGCGTAACGCGAGCGGGCAATTCGTTCGAAGTCGCCGCTGCGCGCCTCGGAAGTGGCCCAGACATTGGCATCGTCCTCGAGCGCCTGGATCGAGATCACCGCGTAGCCGGCCTGCGCCCACGCGACCACCCAGTGGTTGGGCGCATCGTCGGACTGCCCCAGTGCCGGCAGGTAGACGATCAGCGGACGGATGGCGTGATCGGCCGGCCGGGTCAGCGAGATGGTCCAGGGTGCCTCGGAAAGCGGACCGCGGATCCGGTGCGCTTCGATTCCCGGAACCGTCGGGACCGCGTATCCGGCACTGCGATAGCGCGCCACCGCGTCGGTATCGACGCGGGCGACAGGGCCCGAGTTCGATGCGCAGGCACCCAGCACGAGGACCGCGACCAGTGGCGCAAGAAGTCGGGCAGACCGCAGCGGGGCTGCGGGAGCGCGAACCTCCGATCGAAGCGGGAGGCGCGAGGGCAGCGGGGTCGATATCGGCATGGAGCGGAGTTTAGCGGCTCGCGCAAACACGATGCGCCGGCACACCACCCCGGCGCAGGGCCATTTCGCGTAGCATCCGCCGCTCGCGCCGCCCAGGCGCACTCAGCGGGGGAACACGCCATGATCGTCGAAGTCGCGGAATTCATCGTTCGCCCGGGAACCCAGGGCGAGTTCGCCACGGCGGTGGAGCGCGGCGTGCAGAGCGTGATCGCACAGGCGCGCGGTTACCGGCGCCACGAGGTGCTGCTGGGCATCGAATCGAGCGAGCGCGTGCTGCTCGTGATCGAATGGGACAGCCTGGAGGACCACACGGTGGGATTTCGCGGTTCGGCGGATTTCCCGCGCTGGCGCGAGATCGTCAGCCCGTATTTTGCCAAGCCACCGCAGGTGGAACACTTCCATCGGGGCGCCGGCAACCGCGCGCTGTAGCGCGCAGCGCGCGCGCTGGCGCCCTAGCTGCGCGAAGCGCTGCGCAAGGCTTCGCGGGTGTGGCGGGCAGCGCATACGCTCAGGAAATCGCGTACGCGGGCGCCGACCTGCAGGCGCAGGATCTCTTTCTCGTAGAACGGTTTGATCTCCGCGGCGGGGCGCCGCATCTCGCTGGCAAGGGCGTCGATCGCGGCCTCGTGAAATGCCGCTTCGTTATCGCTTGCGTAAATCGTAGCCATGCAATTCCCTCCGGGGCAGTGCTGGCGCGCCTGCTTCGAGTCTGGGCACGCTTTTCAAGTGTCTCATCATACTATCCAAGCCGGTACGATTGACCTCCCCGCGTTTCAGGTATGTGCCGTGTTGATGCGTGCAACGCTCGATGCCGCTCGGCGCGTGCCTATAAATTAGGCACGATGGACCCCACGCGGCGCCAGGCTCAGCGCCCGGATTCGGGCAGGCCGGGCCAGGGCAGGCGCTGCTTTTGCGCTTCCTCGTGCCAGCGCCGCTCTTCCTCGTGAATATAGCGTTGCGTCGTGCGCCGGTCCGAGTGCCGCGCATCTTTTTGTACATAACGTTCTTCCATTCCCGCATCGACCTTGGCGGTGATACCGGTATGGCGACCCCAGTGCGCCGAGGCCGCGCGCAGTTTTTCCTTCTTGTGTTCCTGGTCGGGTCCGAGCAGCTCCGCGGCCTGGAAAAACAGGCGCTTGAGCAACTGGTTGAGCCGGCGCGCGGTGATCGGCGCGCGCTTGCGCAGACCCACGAGCAGCGGCGTCATGTCGTTGCGCTTGGGCACGGCCGACAGACCCAGGTGCTTGCGGTAGCGCACCAGCGCCTGGATCATGTCGTCGGGTACCGGAATCTTGGCGTGCTTGGCCCCCTTGCCCGTGACATGCCACCACCACAGGCCGCGTTCCTCCTGGAAACTGTTCATGCGGTGGCTCTCGAGCTCGCCGGCGCGCGGCGCGAGCAGGTAGAGCAGCGCGCAGATGAAGCGCATGCGCTCGTATTCGTCCACCTGGGTGGCGCCCTGGCGCGGCATGCTTTCGACGGCACGCGATACCGCCGCCCACATGTCGGCATCGAGAAAACGCTCGACGCTGGCCGACGCGTCCGCGGCCCGGGCGCGTGACGCGGTGCCGGGCGCGAGCTCCTGCAGCGCCAGCTTGCGGCGGCGCTGGCGTATGAGGCCCAATGGGTTGCCGGCCAGGTAGCCGGCATCGACCAGGTAGGCCATCAGGGAATTGATCGCGGCGATGGCGGTGAGCAGTGCCGATTCGCTCAAGGGCCCGACGAACGGCCGCCAGTCCGGCGAGCTGCGCCGGGTCTTGGGTGCGCACCAGCGCGCGGCGGGCTGCGGGTCGGCCAGGAAGTTCAGGTAGCCCTCGAAATCCTGCCGCGTCAGGCTCGAGAGCGGCTTGGCGCATTCATGCACCGACCAGAGCACCAGGCGCTCGCATTCGCGCTGATAGATGCGCGCCGTACCGGGCGAGCGGTCGTACTCCGCCAGGAAGCAGGCGATGGCATCGAGATCGTTGTCGGCGTCGATCTGGCAACGTGCCCGGTCGGCGCGATTGTCGCCGCCGGAGCCGCTCAGTTGCGCGCTCAGGTGCGTATCGGCCAGCGGCCGGATGGCCGCGTGCGATGCAGCGCCGGTGTTCAGAGGCGCTTGTGCGAGCCGTCGCACAGGGCACCCGCGCCGCTGTGTTTGCAGCCGCAAAAGTAGACGGTTTCATCCGCGCTCGCGGCATAGGGCAGCGGTGCGAATCCGGTGCCCTTGTGCGAGCCGTCGCAGAACGGCTGGGCGGCGCTTTGCCCGCAACGGCACCAGTAGTAGGTCTTGCCGGCCTCGACGGCGACCGGATAGGGGCCGAGCTGGGCGATCTTCGGTTCACTCATCGACATTGCTCCTGATCGCGGCGCGCCTGGCCAGGGCCGGCGTGGCATGCCCACCGGCCGCGCCTGCGGTGGACCCTGCCGGAACGTGCCGCAACGTGCATCGCGGATGATACCTGCCGGCCGGCGCCGCGGCGGACCCGCACGCGCGTTGCGCCATCGGCGCGCTGCGGATATCGTATGCGCCGCTCCCGTCAAAGTCGACCTACTTCAAGGAATCCGCATGAGCAGCATCGTCATCGTCTACCACAGTGGCTATGGACATACCCGCAAGGTCGCCGAAGCGGTGGCCCAGGGCAGCGGCGGCGCGCTGCTCGCCATCGATGCGGAGGGCAACCTGCCCGACGCGGGCTGGGCGCAACTGCTGGCGGCCAGGACCATCGTCTTCGGCTCGCCGACCTACATGGGCAGCGTGTCGTGGCAGTTCAAGAAATTTGCCGACGCCTCGAGCAAGCCCTGGTTCGGCCAGGCGTGGAAGGACAAGCTGGCCGCCGGCTTCACCAATTCGGCGACGATGAACGGCGACAAGTTCTCCACCCTGCACTACTTCATGACGCTGGCGATGCAGCACAGCATGCTGTGGGTAGGCTCGGGCCTGATGCCCAGCAACAGCAAGGCGGCGACGCGCAACGACATCAATTACGTCGGCTCGTTCGCCGGCCTGATGACCGCGACGCCTTCCGACGCCACTCCCGAGGAGGTGCTTCCCGGGGACATCGAGACGGCCAAGAAATTCGGCCAGCGCGTGGCCGAGGTCACGGCCCGCTTCGCGCACACCTGAGCGGGCGGGCGGCCCTGCGCGCGCTCAGCCGCGGCGATACCAGGCTACGCCCTGGTCGTCGATCTCGCGCCGGGCCTCGCCGCGGTGCACCAGGTGGTTGAGGCAGGCGATGCTCTCGCCGGTCGCCATGCCCATCTGGGTGACATCGCCATCGCGCACCGGGCGCGCGAACAGGACCCCGAACAGATCCACCGCGCGCTGCGGCCGCGCCAGCGCCTTGCGCAGGCGTGCCAGTGCCGCGTCCTGGCCATCACGCAACGCATCGATGCGCGCGTGCAGGCCACGGAAGCATTCGTTGTGCGAGGGCAGCACCAGCACCTCGTCGGGCACCAGCGCCTGCACCTTGTCCAGCGATGCGTACCAGTCCGCCATCGGATCGGCATCGGGTTCGGTCGGGTAGACCGAGACATTGGACGAGATGCGCGGCAGCACCTGGTCGCCGGAGATGAAGACCGCGAGCTCCGGACAGTAGAGGCAGGCATGCTCGGGCGAATGGCCGTTGCCCACGACGACGCGCCACAGCCGGCCGCCGATGCGAATTTCCTCGCCGTCCTGCAGGCGCCGATAGCTGTCGGGCAAGGCGTGGACGTAGCGCCCGAAGTTGCCGAAGCGCGCGCGGTAGGTCTCGAGCGCCGCAGCGCCCCAGCCGGCGCGGCGGTAGAAATCAACGCCCTCGGCGGGCGCCTCGCGCCCGTTGTCGGAGACCATCACGCGGCAGGTGAGGTACTCGAGCCGGGTCATCCACAGGCGCACGCCGAACTTGCGGGTGAGCCAGCCCGCCATGCCGACGTGGTCCGGATGCAGGTGCGTGACGATGACGCGCGTGGCCGAGCGGCGGTCCGGTTCGGCGGCGAAGAACGCCTGCCAGGCGTCCAGGGTTTCGTCCGTGCGCAGTCCGGAGTCGACGATCGCGCAGCCGCCATCGTCGTCGATCGACCACAGGTTGATGTGGTCGAGCGCGAAGGGCAGCGGCATGCGGATCCAGCGGATCCCCGGGGCCACCTCGACGCTGGTCCCCGGTGCCGGTGCGGCGCCGAATGGATAGACCAGCGGCGCCGCGACAGGACTGGCAGGGTCATCGCGGCCATCGGACATGCGCTGCTTCCCGGAGTTTGAAGGCAAGGCATGCATGCTACGCGCAATGGCTCGGCGCGGACGCCCCCCGACAGGGGCGTCCGCGCTCTGGCACTTGCGTCGCAGCGTGCTTCTACAGGTGTTGCCAGCCGCCGCAGCTCAGGCCGCTGTTGCCCCACGGTGCGTTGGGATTCAGGTTCGAAAAGATGCCGACGATGCCGTTGGCGACGGTTCCCACGCCGTAGTTGTAGGCCGACTCGTTGATTTTGGGCGATCCTGCTGTCTGATTGGTCAGGTCATTGGCGAAGACCAAGGCATCACCGGTCACGCCCGGGTGAAAATGCACCAGCAACTGGCTGACGAGGCCGTACCGACCCAGTTCGGCGTTCGCGGAGCTGGGATAGCTTCCGTCGAGCTTCAGGAAGCCGGCCCCGCCACTCCATTTGCTCTCATATTCCACGCTGATCAAGCCGATCGCGAAGCCCGTGCCACCGTCGAGCGTTGGCGAGATGATCTTCCCCTGCGCGGCGCTGGTGGTGCCGTTGTAGGAAACATTGCCGGCCGAGCCGACCGGCAATTGGGGGGAGGAGGCGGGTTCGGTCGACGCGTTCGAGCAGCCGTCGTTGAGGAAGAACGCGTTGGACACCGCCTGCGTTCCGGCGCCCGCGTCGCGGCGCGCGAGCTCGAAGCTGGCCGACGATGGTATGACCGACGTGAAGAGCGGCGTCAGGTCGCTGTTGAGGACATCGCCGCTGTTGGAGACGATGCTGGCGTACTGGCTGCGCCAGATGGCGGGAGCGCAGATGGAGGCCGGCGACGAAATCGTGCCCGCGGTGCAGGTCGCCGGCAGCAATCCTGAGGCGATCTGGTCCGCCTGCAGCGCGCTGTAGAGCTTGGGCGACGCACCGATCCCGTAGACCACGCCGAAGACCTCCTGGGGGAATCCCGAGAGTTCATTTGCCACATCCGGGATGAACGGCGAGAAGAGCAGTTGCGGTCCGGCCGAGGTCGTGGCCCACGTGTTGTTGACCAGCGGCTGGTTATCGGTCGTGGTGGTGAACAGCACCGGCTCGACGTCGGTCAAGCCGTAGGTGACGATATCGGTGCCCGGCACGAGCGACCGGGCCTTGCAGTTGTAGTTGTAGTTGATGGTCACCGTATTGCCCAGGACCGCCATCGCGATGTTCGATTGCAGCGAGCAGCCTGTGAGCGAGACGGTCGCCACCGGCTCGGCACTGTTGCTGGACTGGGAGCCGGTGGTCGAAAAGACGGCCGTGCTGGAGACCGCGAAGGCTTTCCAGGATCCGCCGGTGGTGTCGTAGCCGATGTTTATCGTGGAAGCCGAAAGGCCCGAGGTGCTCGAGGACCCGCACGAGACGACGAAGATCGATCCGCCGGGCTGGCCGCCGGCGCTGATGGTGGCCGTGCCGTTGTCGTAGAAGTTGATCGTTCCCGGGGTGCAGTAGTCCTTGAGTATCAGCAGTTGCAGCGCGTTCTTGGCGGCCGAGGCACCGGTACCGAGGATGGTCGTCGTCGTGGCACCGACGGAGCCGGCCGCGCCGGCGAACACGGCGGCAACTGCGGCGCCGAGTGCCGCTTTGCGAACTTTTGGAGACATCGTTGATTCCTTTCTTCGTGGAGACGGTCATGGCCGTGGACGTTCCCGCGCAAGCCGGGGGCTATGGTGACGAGGAATCGCCGGCGGCAGCGGCGATCGCCCAGGTGCGAGCAGTCCGATCGGACTAACGAACCTAGAAGCAATTCGCCATTGATCATGCGAAGAATCGCGTGCAGGAATTCCGAATTAGCTAATTCGAAAAGCGCGCGATGCACAGGCGCCGGTACCGGTGCCGGCGCGATATCCGCCGGCGTGTTCGCCGGATCTCGCTCGTGGACTACGGGGAAGGCCGCTGCGCAACGCGGCCCGCACGACTACGGCAGTGCGACGATGCCGCGCGCGATGCCTTCGGCTACCTGGTCGAGCTCGCTGCTCCAGGCGCCGACGATCTCGCGCGGCTGGCCGGCGTCGACCTGCCGGTCCACGGTGAGGGCGCCCGAGGCCGTCGCGCCGCCGGCGGCATGCAGGCGCCAGCGCGCCTCCAGATGGACCGCGCCGGCGCGCGTGCCCTGCATCGCGACGATGTCCACCGCCACGCCGAGCGGCTCGTGCGTGTCCGGCGTTCCGGCCGGAACGACGCGGCGCCCCGGGAGCCGGCGCTGGAGGTCGTGCAACAGCACGGTGCTGATGCCGCTGCGCACGGGCTCGCCCCAGCGATCGAGGTCGAGCACCTCGACCTCGTTGGGTCCTATGCCGCGCACGAGCTGGGGCCGGTCGACGCTGTCCGGGATCGACGTCACGATCAGTTCGACGTCGCGCGCCGCTGCCGGCGGCGGCGCCTCGGCCGCGGTGCCTGGCGACGACAGCACGTAGAAGCGCTCGGGTGGGACTGCGGCGCACGCGCAGGCGATCACGGCCGCGGCGGCGGGCGTGGCGATGCGCGCGCACCAGTCGGGGAGACGGTTCATGGCTGCTTTCCTTCCTCCGGGGCCGCGACCGGTCCGGCGGCCTTGCCGCGCAGCAGGGACTCGGGGTGGCGTTCGAGGTAATCGGCGAGGCTGCCCAGCGCCTGTGCCGAGCGCGACAGCTGGTGCAGCGCTTCGCGCAAATCGGCCTGCGCCGGGGCGTCGGACCGGAGCAGCTGCTGCGCCGAACGCATCGTCAGGCGCGCCTCGGACAGCGTTGCCGTCGCCTGGGGCGCGACATCGCTGTCCAGGCGCTTGACCAGGCGATCGGTGTCGTCCAGCGTCTGTTGCAGCGACTGCAGCGATGCGCCCAGGGCCGCGGACAGCTGTGCGACCGGGATGCCGTCGACCTTGCGCAGGATGCTGGCCACCGAATCCTGGATCTCGCCCAGGCCGCCACCGGTCGTCGGAAACACCGGGGGATCGTGGCTCCAGTCGATCAAGGCCTTGGGCGCGCCCGGGACGAACTCCAGGCCGACATAGAGCTGCCCGGTCAGCAGGTTGCCGATCCTGAGCTGGGCGCGCAGCCCCGAGGCCACGAGCTGGTTCACCAGCACGCGGTGGCCGGGATCGGTATCGACCGGGATGGTGCTGCCGGTGGCACGGCGCGCGCGCATCCGATCCGGATAGATGGCGATCTCCACCGGGAAGCGGAATACCCCGCTGGTGGCGGAATACTCGGCACTGATGCCCTTGACCTCGCCGATGACGATACCGTGGAAGTCGACCGGCGCGCCCGGCGCCAGCCCGCGCAGCGAGTCCTTGAAATACACGACGAACGACCGCCGCTCGCTGTCGGGCGAGCGCATGGCTAAATCGCGGTCGGCAAACAGCGTGAATGCGGCATCGGCGGCGGCCGGCGGTCCGGGCGGCTGCTCGGGCGGCGTCTGGAAGGCGAGGCCGCCCTCGATCAGCGCCGCCAGCGACTGGGTCTCCAGCTTCAGTCCGTTCGCGTCCAAGGACAGGTCGATGCCCGAGGCGTGCCAGAAGCGGGTGTTCGCCGTCACATACTGGTCGTAGGGGGCGTTGACGAAGATCTTGAACGTCACCGCCTTGCCGTCGCGATCCAGGCTGTAGGCGATGACCTGCCCGACAGCGATGCGCCGGAAACTCACCGGCGCGCCGACGTCCAGCGAGCCGATCTCGGCCCCGTGCAGGATGAATTCGCGCCCCGGCAGGTCGGCGGTGACGATGGGGGGCACCTCCAGGCCGGTGAAGTCGCGCCGGGTTTCCTCGGACTTGCCCACGTCCAGGCCGATGTACGCCCCCGACAGCAAGGTGCCCAGCCCGGTGACGCTGCCCGCGGCGATGCGCGGGCGCACCACCCAGAAGCGCGTATCGCTGACGAGGTAGTCCTCCGCCGCCTTGACGAGCCGTGCGGTGAGGATGACCTGCCGCCGGTCCTTGGACACCGCCACCGTCTTGACTTCCCCGATGTCGACGTCCTTGTAGCGGATCTTGGTCTTGCCGGGCTCTATGCCTTCGGCGCTGTTGAATCGCAGCGTCACGGTGGGTCCCTCGTTGACGAGGTTGTGCACGACCAGCCAGATCCCGGTGAGCGCCACGACGATGGGCACGATCCAGACCAGCGGCAGGTGCACCTTGTGCGGCGGCTGCACGATGGCCTGGGGTATCGGTGACTCATCGTCCTTGGCCATGTCCATCCTCGAGAGGGTCCCAGATGAGCCGCGGGTCGAAGCTCATGGCCGACAGCATGGTGAATACCACGACGGCCCCGAAGGCGAACACACCGGCGCCCGGTTCGATGATCGCCAGCGACTGGATCTGCACGAGCCCGACGAGCAGCGTGACCACGTAGACGTCCAGCATGGACCAGCGCCCGACCAGCTCGACCAGCCGGTAGAGCCGCGTGGCCTGCAGCGGCGAGCGCCGCGAACCGCGCCGCACGGTGACGATCAGCAGGGTCATCGTCACCAGCTTGAGCAGCGGCACGACGATGCTGGCGACGAACACGATGAGGCCCAGCGGCCACGAGCCGGAGCGGATCAGCACGACCACGCCGCGCATGATCGTGTCGCTCTCCGAGCCCAGGACGGTGGACATGCTGAGGATGGGCAGCAGGTTGGCCGGGAGGTAGGCGAGGTAGGCGGCGACCAGGAAGGCCAGCGCATGGGAGAGGCTGCGGTGCCTGCGCAGCTCGAGCACCGCGCCGCAGCGCGGGCAGCGCGCCGTCGCGCGCGCGCCGGCAGCCGCCGGCGGCATGCGCGCGACCAGGCGGCAGCGTTCGCACAGCGCCAGGCCCAGCGACCGCCCCGTGGCAGGCGCCGTCATGGCGCGCCGCCCGCGCCGATGCGCGACCAGCTCCACAGGTCCTCGGGCCGCACGATCGCCCGCAGCAGCGACATGGTGACGATCAGCGCCGCGCAGGCCCACAGGGCCGGACCGGGCACGATCTCGGCCAGTGCGGCGAGCTTGACCACGGCCACCAGGACGCCGAGCATGAACACCTCGACCATGCTCCATGGGCGCACGCGCTGGACCCAGCCGATCAGGCGCGCGCCCGCGCGCCCGACATGTCGAACCCGCACCGGCACGAGCACCGCGGCCAGGAACAGGACTTCGATCAGCGGCCCGATGATCGTGGTGGCCAGCACCAGCAGCGCCACGACGCTCATGCCGCGCGCCTGCAGCTCGATGATGGCGCCCAGCAGCGTCGTGCTCCGGTCGGTGTCCTGCACCCGGATGTGCACCAGCGGACAGGCGTTCATGATCACGAGCAGGATCAGGGCGGTGGCCAGCGCTGCCAGCGCCAGGTCGAGGCGGGCAGTGACGCCGCTGCGCAGCTCGGCGCGGCAGCGCGAACAGAGCGCACGCGCGCCCGGCGCCAGCGGCGGCAGATCCTGGGCCAGGTCGCACTGGGGGCAGATCGTCAACACCGGGCGGGCAGAAGCGGCATGGCGACTCGGAGCCGGATGGATGCGGGTGGTAGCGGCGGCGGCACTGTGCCGCCCGCGCGTGCGGGACCGCGCCTGCCGGCTCGAGCCACCCGCCGCGCGGCCGGCTCGAGCGCTCGCAATCGCCAGGGCCCGGCGCCGATGATGATAGATGCGCGGGCTTGCGGCAAGCGGCCCCTTGGCATGCGCCAGCCGTGACAGCCCTACCCGGAACAGGGTGGTCCGCGGTTATGCTCCGGCCATGACGTGCACTTGGCGCGCTGGCTGCGCCGATTTGCACCCCATGCTCCCGGGCATGCTCCCGCCGCTACGCGACCCTATGTTCGCACCCAAGCTCTCGCGCTGGCTCGACGCCCGGGGCATCCATTTCTCCTGGGTGGTCCTGGGCATCGCCTTTCTCACCATGCTGGCCTCGTCGGCGGCGATCGGCCTGCCCGGCGCCTTCCTGGAGCCGCTGCACCAGGAATTCGGCTGGAGCGTGGGCCAGATCTCCTCGGCCCTGGCCCTGCGCTTCATGCTGTTCGGGCTGATGGGTCCGTTTGCCGCGGTCCTGATGACGCGCCACGGCCTGCGGCGGGTGGTATGCACGGCGTTGGGCCTGATCGCGTTGAGCCTGCTCGCGGCCACCGGCATGAACACGATCTGGCAGCTCTTCCTGCTGTGGGGTGTCGTGCTCGGGCTGGGCAGCGGCATGACCGCGCTCGTGCTGGGGGCCACGGTGGCCAACCGCTGGTTCGAGCGCCGGCGCGGCCTGGCCCTGGGCATGCTGACGGCGAGTTCGGCCACCGGGCAACTGGTCTTCCTGCCGCTGGCGGCGTGGCTGATAGAACACTACGGCTGGCGCGTCGCCGTGACGCCGGTCTGCGCCACGTGTGCGCTCGTGGGCGTGCTCGCGTTCAGCCTGCTGTCCGATCGGCCCGAGGACCTGGGCCTGCAGCCGTACGGCGCCGAGCCGGGGGAGACCGCGCCGGCTGCGCGTGCCGATCGCGGCGCTACCCCGGTGGCGGCCGGCGGCGCCGACCTGATCGAACCGCTGCTGGCGCTGCGCCAGGCGGCGGGCCACCCGACCTTCTGGATCCTGTTCGGCACCTTCTTCATCTGCGGGCTGAGCACCAGCGGTCTCATCCAGACCCACTTCATCTCGCTGTGCGGCGACTACGGCCTGGCGGCCCTGCCGGCGGCGTCGATGCTCGCGATGATCGGGGCGTTCGATTTCGTCGGCACGATAGGCTCCGGCTGGCTGTCCGACCGCTACGACAACCGGCGCCTGCTGTTCTGGTACTACGGGCTGCGCGGCCTGTCGCTCTTCTGGCTGCCCAGTTCCGGATTCACGCTGTACGGGCTGTCGCTGTTCGCCGTCTTCTACGGCCTGGATTGGGTAGCGACGGTCCCGCCCACGGTGAAGCTCACCCATGCGGCGTTCGGCAAGGAGCGCAGCGCGCTGATATTCGGCTGGATATTCGCCGGGCATCAACTCGGCGGCGCCGCAGCCGCCTATGGCGCCGGGCTGACGCGCGCCTTGACCCGCAGCTACAGCCCCGCGCTGTACGCGGCGGGCGTTGCGTGCGTGATCGCCGCGCTGGCGGTGCTGCTGCTGCGGTACTCGGGGCTGGCGACGCGGGGCAGGGCGGCCGAGGCCTAGGTGCCTAGGCTTCGGCACGTCCGATGGGCACGGGCCGCGGTATGCGGTAGCCGTATTTTGCCGCGGTCAGCTCGGCGAGTATCGACACCGCGATCTCCGGGGGCGTGCGGGCGCCGTTCTTGAGGCCCACCGGGCCGTGCAGGCTGTCGAGTTGCGCGTCGGTCACGCCGAACTCGCGCAAGCGGTCCTTGCGCTGTTGCTGCGTGCGCTGCGAACCGATCGCGCCGACGTAGAAGGCCGGCGAGCGCAGGGCCTCCATCAGCGCCAGGTCATCGAGCTTGGGATCGTGCGTCAGGGCCACGATCGCGGTGTGCGCGTCCGGCGCGCACGCCAGCACCGTGTCGTCGGGCATCGTGCGCAGCAGCGTCGCACCGGGGAGCGACCAGGCGTCGGCGTACTCCTCGCGCGGGTCGCAGACCAGCAACTGGTAGTCGAGCGCCAGGGCCATCGGCGCGAGGTACTGGGTCAACTGCCCGGCACCGATGATCAGCAGCCGCCAGCGTGGGCCGTGCACGGTCAGCAGCGCGCTCTCGTCGAGCCTCAGGCTCGCGGCGGGGTCGGCCTCGCTCAGTACCACCGCGCCGGTTCGCAGGTCGAGACGGCGCAGCACCTGGCGGCCGCCGCCGATGCCCCGCAGCAGCGCGTCGACCTGCGAGTCCGGCGTCAGGCGCTCCAGTACCAGTTCCAGCGTGCCGCCACAGGGCAAGCCGTAGCGGTTGGCCTCGTCCGCGCTGATGCCGTACTTCACCCGGCCGGGCAGCGCGAACGGCAGCGCATTGCGGCGCACCTTGTCGATCAGGTCGTCCTCGATGCAGCCACCCGACACGGAGCCGGCGATCTGGCCGTCGTCCCGTATGGCCACCAGCGCGCCGAGCGGGCGCGGGGCGGAACCCCAGGTGTGCACGACCGTGCCCAGCACGACCGCATGGCCGGCCCGCATCCATTCGTCGGCCTTGCTGAGGACCTGGGTATCGACCGTATCCATGCCTGCTCCTGCGTCGCCGGTCCTCGTCCGGCGGCAGGCCGGCACGCCGGCGTCGCGGCGCGCGCTGCGGCGCAGGGGGACCACGCCGCGCATTATCCGCGCGCGCAGGCCAAGCGAGGCCCCCCCCCCCGATGGCGGAACGCGACCGGTGGCTGGTGGAAGCGACAACAGGCTGGCGAAAACGGCCCTTTGGTACCACGTCGGTGCCACCTCGGTGCCACCTCGGTGCCACCGACGGCACGAGCTGCCTTGCCGGGGAACGGCGCGGCGCTTACTTGTCCTTGCCCACCTGATTGCCGACCACGCCGCCGACCACCGCGCCGCCGACCGTGCCGACCGGGCTGCCGCCGGTCAGCACCGCGCCGGCCACCGCTCCGGCCCCGGCGCCGACCGCCGTATCGGAGTCGCGGCGGCTCATGTCGCTGCAAGCGGCCACGCCCAGTATCAGCGTCACGGCAGCGGCCCCCAGCATCGGAATGGCCACGGGCAGCCGTTCGGGTTGGGGCCGAGGCTGCGCAGCAGCGTGCGCAGGTGGCCGGGAAGGGGAGGCGCGGCGGAAGGGGATTTTCATGACCGACTCCAGTGCAGGCGAGAGCATCGAAGTCTGCGCGGGCGGCGAGGGCGTGTCGGGGCGGCAGAGCACGTAGCGGGTGCCTGTCGGAGGACCTCGGCTGCGAGGGCTGCGGAGGTGGGCGTACGCGCGCTGCGGGCTCGCCGCTGGGGACCTGCTTGCAGTGCCGCGGCCTTGCGCGCGTGCTAGCGTGCGCGCTGGCGTAGTCGAACGAATCGGAACGGGGCGATGCATGTGGAAATTCGCGGTTTCCTGCCTGGCGAGCATGGTGACGATGATGGCGCTCGATTTCGCGTGGATCGGTTTCGTCGCCCGCCCGCTGTACACGAGCGGCATCGGCCACCTGATGGCCGAACAGCCGAACGTCGCCGCAGCACTGCTGTTCTACGTCGTCTTCTCCATCGGCCTGACGATCTTTGCCGTCGCCCCGGGCGCAGGCACGGCGGACTGGCGCAAGACCCTGCTGACGGCGGCGGCGTTCGGCTTCTTCGCCTACGCCACCTACGACCTGACCAACCTGGCCACGCTGCGCGGATGGCCGGTGGGCCTGTCCCTGCTCGACATGGCTTGGGGCTGTTGCATCAGCGCGGTGGCGGCAGCCGCGGGCAAGGCGGTCCTGGATCGCCTGGCACGCACCTGAGGCTGTTCGCCGGCGCACCGACACCGCCGGCAGCGCGTGCTCAGATCCGGCCGCGGTGCGTCCGACCCGGAGCCGCAGCGCGCGACTGGGGACCGAAGCATGCTCGACTACGAAATCCTGCGTCCGCAAGGCATCGTCGTGATCGCACCGGGCGGCAGCCTGACGGCCGATGATTTCCTCGGGCTGAACGGACTGGTGGATGCCTACCTGGCCGAGCACCCGCGCCTGCACGGCGTACTCATCCATGCACGGTCGTTCCCGGGCTGGGATTCGTTCGCCGGTCTTGCCGCGCACATCCGCTTCGTGCGTGACCACCAGCAGCGCATCGACCGTGTCGCCCTGGTGACCGACAGCCCGGTCGTGACACTCGCCGAGGCCCTGGCCACGCCGTTCGTGGCGGCGACCATCCGGCATTTTCCCGATGCCGAGTACAAGGCCGCGATGACCTGGCTCGAGCAGCCGGGAACCTGAGCCGGCGGGCACCGGCGCGGCGCTGCACTAGGCCGGCGCAGCGGAAGGTGTCAATTGGTGCGCGGCGCACGGTGCGCGCGCACCGGGCTCGATCGTGCCCCTGCACCGGCAGCGCTGAGCGGCTCATGGATTGCTTTATATTCGCAGCGATGACACCGACCCGCAACGCGAGCCCACGCGCCCATCACGGCACCGATGACAGCGCGTCCCTGACCGACGGCCGCATCCAGCGCTTCCACGTCACAGCGCGATACTCCGACATGGCCGTATACGGCGGCGTGGCCTACCTCGCCGGCCAGGTGCCGGTGGACACCAGCGCCGATCCGGCCGGCCAGACCGCACAGGTGCTCCAGCAGATCGACGCGCTGCTGGCCGAGGCGGGCAGCGACCGCGGACGGCTGCTGATGGCCACCGTCTACCTGGCCGACCTGGGCGACTACGACGCGATGAACCGGGCCTGGGAGGCATGGCTGGCGGGCGTGCAGGCGCCGCCACGGGCGACCGTGCAGGCGCGCCTGGCCGATCCGGCATGGAAGGTGGAGATCGTCGTCACGGCGGCGGTGGCGCGGCACACTGCGGCGCGCGCGGCGGAATAGGAAAACGGCTGCGCCGGCCGCGAGCCGCGGGCGCATCGAGGCGGATGAACGAATGGACTCGGGAACGGCATCGGCGGTACTCACGATCGACCTGAACGCGCTGGTCGACAACTGGCGCCTGCTGTGCACGCGCCTGCAGCCGGCACGGTGCGCAGCGGTCGTCAAGGCCGATGCCTATGGCCTGGGCGCCGAGGCCGTGGTCCGCGCGCTGTTGCGCGCCGGCTGCCGCGAATTCTTCGTCGCCCTCGTGGACGAAGGCGTGCGGCTCGTCGAGGCGCTCGGGCCGGCATGGCCCCGGGACGCACGCCTGCACGTGCTGCATGGTCCCTTCGCCGGTGCCGAACGCGACTGCCTCGACAAGGGCCTGGTCCCGGTGCTCAACAGCCTGGACCAGATCGAGCGCTGGCAGGCGCTGGCGCGCCTCGTCGGCCGCGAACTCCCCGCGGCGATACACGGCGATACCGGGATGGCGCGCCTGGGCCTGGCGCCGGCCGACCTGGCGGTGCTGGACCGTGAACCCGCGCGCCTGCACGGCATCCGTCCGACGCTCGTCATGAGCCACCTGGTCAGCGCGGAGCTCCTCGACGATCCGCTCAACGAGCAGCAACGCCAGCGCTTCGTCGCGCTGCGCGCGCGCTGGCCGCAGGTACCGGGCAGCCTCGTCAACTCGTCGGGCATCTTCCTGGGGCCGGGCTTCCACGCCGACCTGGCGCGCCCCGGTGCCGCCCTGTACGGCGTGGCGCCGATCGCCGGTGCGCCCAATCCGATGCGCGCCGTCGTGCGCCTGCAGGGGCGGATGATCCAGGCGCGCGAGATCGGCGCCGGCGAAGGCGTCGGGTACAACCACACCTGGCATGCCAAGTGGCCCTCGCGCATCGCCACGGTATCGGTCGGCTACGCCGATGGCTACCTGCGCAGCCTGAGCAGCGGCGCGCGGCTGCGCCTGCACGGCCGCACGCTGCCGCTGGTGGGCCGGGTATCGATGGACACCGTCACGGTGGACGTCACCGGCGTGCCCGACGAGCACCTGCATCCGGGCGCGCTGTTCGACCTCATCGACGAGGTGCAGGACATCAACGCGCTGGCGGCCCAGGCGGGCACCAACGCCTATGAAATTCTCACCAACCTCGGGCCGCGCTACCAGCGGCAATACATCGGAACATGAAGGTCACGATACTGGGCAGCGGAGTCATCGGTTCGACGGCGGCGTACTACCTTGCCCGTGCCGGGCACGAGGTGACCGTGCTCGAACGCCAGCCGGGCCCGGCGCTGGAGACGAGCTTTGCCAACGCCGGCGAGGTCTCGCCCGGGTACTCGGCCCCCTGGGCCGGCCCGGGCGTGCCGATCAAGGCGATCCACTGGCTGCTGATGCAGCACAGTCCGCTGGTGATCAAGCCGATGCTCGATCCGGCGATGTGGCGCTGGGGGCTGCGCATGCTGCGCAACTGCACCGAGCAGCGCTACCGCATCAACAAGAGCCGCATGGTGCGCCTGGCCGAATACAGCCGCGACTGCCTGGTCGCCCTGCGCGCCGAGACCGGCATACGCTACGACGAGCGGGCGCAGGGCACCCTGCAACTCTTTCGCACGCAAAAGCAGCTCGACGGCACGGCCAAGGACATCGAGATACTCCAGCAGTACGGGGTGCCCTACCAGTTGCTGGACCGCGCCGCGTACCTGCAGTACGAGCCGGCCCTGGCGCGGGTGCAGGAGAAATTCGTCGGTGGGCTGCGCCTGCCCGGCGATGAGACCGGCGATTGCCACCAGTTCTCCGTGGCCATCGCCCGCGCGGCCGAGGCGCTGGGCGCGCGCTTTCGCTTCGGCGTGAAGATCCTGGGCCTGCAGGGCGGCAGGGGCGGCATCGACGGCGTCCAGACCGATGCCGGCACCGAGTCCGCGGACCGCTATCTCGTGGCGCTGGGCAGCTACGCGCCCGCGCTGCTGGCGCCGCTGGGCATCGGGCTGCCGGTCTATCCGGTCAAGGGGTATTCGATCACCGTGCCCATCGTCGACGCGGCGGCGGCGCCGGAGTCGACGGTGATGGACGAGACCTACAAGGTGGCCGTGACGCGCCTGGGCGAGCGCATCCGCGTGGGCGGCACCGCGCAGCTCTCGGGCTTCGACCTGCAACTCGTCGAGAGCCGGCGCCAAACGCTCGAGTTCGTGGTGGGCGACCTGTTCCCGCAGGGCGGCGACGTATCCCGGGCCACGTTCTGGACCGGCCTGCGGCCGATGACGCCCGACGGCACGCCCGTGCTGGGCCCCAGCGGGATCGACCGGCTCTGGCTGGCGACCGGGCACGGCACGCTGGGCTGGACCATGGCGGCGGGCACCGGCCAGTTGCTGGCCGACTGGATGTCGGGCAAGCCGACCGCGATCGACACCGAGGGGCTGACGATCGATCGCGACTGGAAGCTGCACTGAGCTTCAGGCGCGCGAGCGGTTGAATTCCCCCGGGGCGCCGACCATGTCCTCGGGGCGCACCCAGCGATCGAAATCCTCCGCGCTCACGTGTCCGAGGGCCAGCGCGGCCTCGCGCAGCGTGCAGCCGTGGCCGTGCGCGTACTTGGCGATCTGCGCGCAACGGTCGTAGCCGATGTGCGGAGCGAGCGCGGTCACGAGCATCAGCGAACGCGCGAGCAGGTCGGCGATGCGCTCGCGCTGGGCGGCGATTCCCCGGACGCAGTGCGCATCGAAGCTGCGCATGCCATCGCCGAGCAGCCGTACACTGCGCAGGAAGTTGGCGGCGATCAGCGGCTTGAACACGTTGAGCTCGAAGTTGCCCATCGACCCCCCGATCCCGATCGCCACGTCATTGGCCATCACCTGCGCGCAGAGCATCGTCAGCGCCTCGCACTGGGTCGGATTCACCTTGCCCGGCATGATCGAGCTGCCCGGCTCGTTCTCCGGGATCGACAGTTCGCCCAGGCCGCTGCGCGGCCCCGATGCCAGCCAGCGGATGTCGTTGGCGATCTTCATCAGGCTGACGGCGAGGGTCTTGAGCGCGCCGTGGGCGGCGACGAGCCCATCGTGGGCGCTCAACGCGCTGAAGCGGTTCTGCGCGCACACGAACGGCAGCCCGCTATCGGCCGCCAGCCGTGCCGCGACGCGCGCGCCGAACTGCGCGTGCGTGTTGAGCCCCGTGCCGACGGCGGTGCCACCGACTGCCAGCGGATAGAGCGCCGCCAGCGAATCGGCCACCAGCGTCTCGCCGAAGGCCAACTGCGCGGCATAGGCGGAGAACTCCTGCCCGAGCGTCAGCGGGGTGGCGTCCTGCAGGTGCGTGCGGCCGATCTTGACGATGCCGGCGAAAGCCGCCGCCTTGGCGGCGAAGCTCTCGCGCAGCGCGCGCAAGGCCGGCAGCAGGTTCTGCGTGATCGCCAGCACGGCGGCCAGGTGCATGGCCGTGGGGAATATGTCGTTCGACGATTGACCCAGGTTGACCGCGTCGTTCGGATGCACGCGGCGCCCCGTGCCGCGTTGACCGCCCAGGAGCTCCGAGGCGCGGTTGGCCAGCACCTCGTTCATGTTCATGTTGCTCTGGGTCCCCGATCCGGTCTGCCAGACGCACAGCGGAAACTCCTCGTCGTGCCGGCCACCCAGCACCTCCCGCGCCGCCGCCTCGATCGCGCCGGCCACGTCGCTGTCCAGCAGGCCCAGGTCGGCGTTGACGCCGGCGCAGGCCGCCTTGACGCTGGCCAGCGCACGGATGATTTCGCGCGGCATGCGCTCGTCCGAAATGGCGAAGTAGAGCAGCGATCGCTGCGTCTGCGCGCCCCAGAGCCGCCCGGCCGGGACCTCGATCGGACCCATCGAATCCACCTCGGTGCGCAGTTCGCTCATGATCGATCCTCAGGGAGGGCGGCGGCCGACGCCGGACGCTGCCGATGCGCGTAGCGCCCGGCGCCGTGGGCATCCTATCCCGATGTGTATGGGAGCGCACGGACATCGTTGGCCAATCGGGCCAACCTCGTCGCTGCGGCTCGACGGTCGCTTCGCGCAGGGCCCCGTCGCGCGCTGTCCGATGAACCGGCCAGGAGAACGCCATGCCCCGTATTTCTACCGATAGTCCCAAGCCGCCACCGATCCTCGACCCGGGCGAGTTGGACTGGGAGCCCGGCTCCTTGCCCGTGGAGCCGGACGAGGGCATCGTCCCGAGCAACATCCCGGAAGACCCGGAGCGCGGACGCCTGGTCGACCCGGAGGATCGCGAGCCCGACAAGGCGATCGGCCGCGGCGTGGGGGCGGCGCTTCGTGCGCAGGCACCTCGGTACCGTGCCGGTGGATGACCGGCAGCGTGATCGCGCCATGCCGGGGCCGGCCCAGGCCGGACTCGGTGCGAGCCCGGGATCCGATCGCAGCGCAGCCGTGCGCATCGAGGGCTACGCGATCGTCTCGAGCGACGGCATGCTCGCCGATGCGACCGGGATCATGCCCGAAGGACTCAAGTTCGCGGCCGACCAGCGCTTCTTCGAGGCCGGCCTGAGTTCGCTGGACGTGCTGGTTCACGGCCGCCACTCGCACGAACGCCAGGACACCCGCGCAGGGCGTCGCCGCCTGATCCTGACGCGGCACATCCGCGCGCTCGCCGCGGACGCGCTCGATGCCGATGCCTACCTCTGGAACCCCGCGGGCGCGACGCTCGAACGCGCCTTGTCGCGCTTCGGTGAAGCGGTATACAGCGTCGGCGTGATCGGCGGGGGTGGGGCGTTCGACCTGTTCCTCGATCGCTACGACGCGTTCTACCTGTCGCGGGTGCCGGGTCTCCTGCTGGCAGGAGGGCGGCCGGTCTTCGGCCAGGTGCCCAAGCTCAGCCCCGAACAGGTCCTGGAGGCGCATGGCATGGTGCCGGGCACCCGGCAGGTGCTGGACGCCCGCAAGGACGTGACGATGGTCAAATGGACCCGTGCCTCCCGGTAGCCGGCGGCTTCAACGCTCCCCACCGGTGAGCGGGCGATCTACGCGCCGGTCCGGGCCGGCTCGTGCTGCCGGGCCAGCTGCTCGCGCGCCGCGGCCAGCACGTGGGCCACATCGAAGCCGAAGTGCGCTTGCACCGCCTTGCCGGGTGCCGACAGCCCGAAGCCGTGCATAGCGATGATCGTGCCATGCCGGCCGACATAGCGGTCCCAGCCCAGCGCCGCCGCCGCTTCGACCGACACCCGTGCGCGCACCGACTCGGGCAGCACCTGCTCGCGGTAGGCGGCATCCTGGCGCTCGAACAGGTCCCAGGACGGCATGCTGACGACGCGCGCCTTCACACCTTCGAGCTGCAGCTGTTCGTAGGCGGCGATGCACAGCGCCACTTCGCTGCCGCTGGCCAGCAGCAGCACGTCGGGCCGGCCGTCGGCGGCGTCGGCCAGCACGTAGGCGCCGCGCGCGAGGCCCTGCGCGGAAGCGTATCTGCGCCGGTCGAGCGTGGGCAGCGCCTGGCGCGACAGCACGAGGCTGGCCGGGCTGGCGCGCAGCTGCATCACGACGCGCCAGGCCTCGGTCACCTCGTTCGCATCGGCCGGCCGCAGCAGCACCATGCCGGGCATGGCACGGAACGACGCCAGTTGCTCGATCGGCTGGTGCGTCGGGCCATCCTCGCCCATCGCGATCGAATCGTGGGTCCAGACGTAGATCACGCGCAGGCCCATCATCGCCGCCAGCCGGATCGCCCCGCGGCAGTAATCGGTGAAGACGAAGAAGCTGGCGGCGAACGGGCGCAGGCCGGACAGCGCCATGCCGCTGGCCACCGCGCACATCGCGTGCTCGCGGACACCGAAATGGAAGTTGCGGCCACCGGGGCCCACCGGAGCCTTGCGGGCAAGCACGTCGTGCACCGGCGCCGCCGGCTCGAACTCCCCGGCGAACGCGAAATCCAGCGGTGTCTTGGTCGACGGCGCCAGGTCGGCCGCTCCGCCGAGCAGCCAGGGTACCCGGGCGGCGATCGCGTTGAGCACCTTGCCCGAGGACTCGCGCGTCGCCAGGCCCTTGGGGTCGGCGTCGAAGACCGGCAGCCCGGCGTCCCAGCCCGCCGGCAACTCGCCGCCTTGCATGCTGTCGATCTGCCGGGCCAGATCGGGGTATTGCGCCCGGTAGGCGGCCAGCCGAAGCCGCCACGCTTCATGTGCACGGGTGCCACGCGCGCCGAAGTGCGCCCGGAAATGCTCGCGCACGCCCTCGGGCACGGCGAAGTCCGCGCCGGGATCGAAGCCGTAGAACTCCTTGGCCCCGCGCGCCTCCTCCAGCCCCAGCGGCTCGCCGTGGGCCGCCGCGCTGTCCTGCTTGTGCGGCGCGCCGTAGCCGATATGGCTCTGCACGATGATCAAGGTCGGGCCCGCGCGGGCGTCCTCGAACGCGTGCAGGCAAAGCGCCGTGGCCTCGACATCGTTGGCATCGGGCACCTGGAGCACCTGCCAGCCGCAGGACGCGAAGCGCGCGCCGACATCCTCCGTGAAGGTCAGCGCGGTCGAGCCCTCGATGCTGATGTGGTTGCAGTCGTAGATCCAGCACAGCCGGGAGAGCTTCAGGTGCCCGGCGAGCGAGGCGGCCTCGGCGCTGAGGCCTTCCATCATGTCGCCGTCACCGGCCAGCGCGAACACCCGGTGCTCGAACAGCGTGAATCCGGGGCGGTTGTAGGTGGCGGCCAGCCACTCCTGCGCGATGGCCATGCCCACGCTGGTGGCCACGCCCTGGCCCAGCGGACCCGTCGTGGTCTCGACGCCGGTGGTCCAACCGTGTTCCGGATGCCCGGTGCAACGACTGCCGGCCTTGCGAAAGCTCTGCAGGTCCGCCATCGTGACGGCCAGGCCACCGGCCTCGGCGGCCTGGCCCGCGGCGGCCTTGACGCCGCACAGGTGCAGCAGCCCGTACAGCAGCGCCGACGCGTGGCCGACCGAAAGCACGAAGCGGTCGCGATCCGGCCACGCGGCGTCCTCGGGGTCGAAGCGCAGGAAGCGCTGCCACAGGCAGTACGCGGTGGGCGCGGCGCCCATCGGCGTGCCCGGGTGGCCGGAGTCGGCCTTCTGCACCTGGTCGATGGCCAGCGTGCGCAGCGTGTCGATGCACCGCTGGTCCAGCGCCTGGTGCGGGGGCGGCGTGCCCTTGGGGATCGGTGCCATCGGCGTTCATTCCATCGGCGTTCATGTCACGGGCGTCACGGTGCAGCCGCACGGGCCCCTCGACACGCCAAGTCGGATATTTGAGCAGCGGCCCGCCCGTGCATCTGTGCCCGGCCGCACGAAGCGCGTCGGGTTGCGCATTTGCGTGATCCGGTACCGACGGCCACGGCAATGGCGCGCCGCTGCGCCGGATGCCTTCGCCTAAGGCCGGCCTAAGTCTTGGGGGGTTTAATCGCTGTCATGGCGACGCATCGAACCTCATCTTCCACCAGGGAGCCATCTTCATGAATGCACGAACCGACATCGCGCCGCAGGACGTTCCGGCAGGCATCAACCGCCTGGCGTTCCGCAACCTGCGCCAGCACCTCCAGACCAAGATCATCGGCCAGCCCCATCTGGTCGACAGCCTGTTGATCGCCTTGCTCGCCGACGGCCACCTGCTGGTCGAAGGTGCGCCAGGCCTTGCGAAGACGACCGCGATCAAGGAATTGGCGGCTGCGCTCCAGGGCGATTTTCGCCGCGTCCAGTTCACGCCGGACCTTTTGCCGGGCGACCTCACCGGCACCGACGTATACCGCCCGGAGACCGGCGACTTTCAATTTCAGCCCGGCCCCCTGTTTCACAACCTGATCCTGGCCGACGAGATCAACCGCGCACCGGCCAAGGTGCAATCGGCCCTGCTCGAGGCGATGGGGGAGCAGCAGATCACGGTCGGGCGTCATACCTACCCGCTGCCGCGGCCGTTCATGGTCATGGCGACACAGAACCCGATCGAACATGAAGGCACCTACCCGTTGCCCGAGGCGCAGCTCGACCGCTTCCTGCTCTACGTCCGCATCGGCTATCCGGACGCCGCATCCGAGCACGCGATCCTGGCCCTTGCCCGTCAGCGGGCAAGCCAGGCCTACGCCGGACCGGCGGCGCCGGCACTGCAGGTCTCCAAGCAGCAGATACTGGCAGCGCGCCGGGAGGTGCTGGCAATGCACATGGCCCGATCGGTGGAGGAATATATCGTGCAGCTCGTGCTGGCCAGTCGCGATCCTTCCCGCTACGACGCCGCGCTGGCGCGCCGGATCAACTTCGGCGCCAGCCCACGGGCGACGATCGCGCTCGACCTGTGCGCGCGCGCCCACGCATGGCTGGACGGCAAGGACTACGTTTCGCCCGACGACGTCCAGGCGGTGGCCCATGATGTGCTGCGCCATCGCGTACTCGTCTCCTTCGAGGCCGAAGCCGAAGGCATCACGTCCGATGGCATCATCGGCGACCTTCTGCGGCTGGTTCCGGTCGCCTGACATGGACGGGTCCACGGTGCTCGCGTCCATTCCCGGTTGGCGTCGCCGGTCCCAACCCGGCAAACCCGTGGCGGCGCCAAGGCCGCAGGAAGTGCTGAATCCGGCGACCTGGGCCACTGCGCAGGACCTGATCCAGATGCAGCGATACGCGGGCCGGATCGACCTGACGCGCACGCGCCCGGCGCGCGCACAGCGGGGCGGCAATCACGAATCCCGATTCCGCGGCCGCGGCATGGACTACCGGGAATCGCGCGCCTACCAGGCGGGCGACGATGTCCGGAGCATCGATTGGCGCCTGACCGCCCGGACCGGCGCAGCACACACCAAGCTCTACCAGGAGGAACGCGAACGCCCGGTCATCCTGTTCCTGGACCTCCACCCGGGCATGTTCTTCGGCAGCCGCGGCGCGCTCAAATCGGTGATCGCCGCGCGTGCCGCCGCGCTCATCGCATGGGCCGCGGCGGCGCATGGCGATCGCATCGGTGCCATCGTGTCCAGCGACGGGCATCGCGACCTGCAAGCGCGTGGCGGCAAGCATGGCGTGTTGCGGCTGATCCGCGAGCTGGTCGAAAGGACGGACCCGCGCAAGGGGCTCGAGGCGCCGGCATCGACCGGCGGCCTGAACGCCGCGCTGGGCCGATTGCGCCGCGTCAGCCGCCCGGGCAGCCTGATCGTGCTGCTGGGCGACTACTACGGTATCGACGGCGAGAGCAGCGATCACCTGCTGCATCTGCGCCAGCACAGCGACGTGGTGGCCATCCAGATCGTCGATCCCCTCGAGCTGGCATCGCCGGCCGGTGCCCGCTACGGCGTCATCGCCGCGGGCGTGCCCGGAATTCTCGATACCCGGGCGGCGAGCGCGCAGCGGGCCTACGAGAGCTATTTCCGTCGCCATCATCAGGCGGTCGCGTCGATCCTGCGCAGCCGGGCCATTCCGCTGCTTCGAATCGGCACCGAGGATGACGTGGGCGCTGCGCTGTGCCGGCAACTGGGGACCAGCGACGGGCATCGGCGGACCAGCAGGCACGCCGCATGAATCCGGCTCCGGAGCAGGCGTTGCAGCTGCGCGATATCCACCTGCCGGGCGCGGCGCCCTGGTGGCCCCCGGCACCGGGATGGTGGCTCGTGGCCGCCGTCGCTTGCGCCGTCCTGGCGTGGCTGGCGGTGCTCGCTGCACGCCGTTATCGCCGGTATCGCGAGCGCCGTCGCCTGTTCGAGGTGCTCGCCCGCGTCGAGCGGGAGATTGCGGGCGGACACGCCGCCGAAGCCCTGGCGCAACTGTCGATCGTCCTGCGGCGGCTGGCGCTGGTGCGGTTCCCGCGCCGGCAGCTTGCCGGGTTAACCGGTACCGCGTGGCTGGATTTCCTCGACGAATCGGGCGGCGACGGCCGCTTTGCGCAGGGACCCGGACGCGTGCTGGCCGCCGGTCCCTATCAACGATCGCTACCACCCGACCTCGATGGCGCTGCGCTGATCGCGCTGGTGCGGCAATGGGTCAGGAAGAACACCGGGACTTAGATATGAATATCGCATTCGCGTGGCCCTGGATGTTTGCCGCCTTGCCGCTGCCGCTGCTGGCCCTGCTGGTGCCCGCTGCAGCCGCGCCGGCGCCTGCCGCATTGCACTTCCCTTTCTTCGATGCGCTGCGCGCGTCGATGGGCAGCAGCCCGAGCCGCGGCCGGGTACGGCGCCTGGGCCTTGCCACCCTGGCGTGGTTGCTGCTGGTCGTGGCCGCGGCGCGCCCGCAGAGCGTGGGAGAAACGGTACACGTCCCCGTGACCGGTCGCAGCATCATGCTGGCCGTCGATCTGTCCGGATCGATGCAGACCCCCGACATGGATGACGGCGGGCACGCGATCACGCGGCTCGCGGCGGTCAAGGCAGTGGCCGGGGACTTCATCCGGCACCGCGTGGGCGACCGGCTCGGCTTGATCCTGTTCGGCGATGAGGCCTATGTGCAGGTCCCGCTGACCCTGGATCGCGCCACCGTGCGTACGCTGCTCAACGAGGCCCAGATCGGACTGGCGGGCGAGCAAACCGCGATCGGCGACGCGATCGGGCTGGCCATCAAGCGGCTGCGGGACGAGCCGTTGAAGAACCGGATCCTGATCCTGCTCACGGACGGCGCCAGCAATGCGGGCAACGTGGAGCCACTCAAGGCGGCGGACCTTGCCGCACGGGAGGGCGTTCGCATCTACACGATCGGCGTCGGTGCCAGCGAGGCCGCGGAGGACGGACCGTTCGGCGTGCCCCGCCTGGTCCCCAGCGACCTCGACGAGGACACGCTCAAGGCGATCGCGCAAAGGACCGGTGGCCGCTACTTCCGGGCCGCGGACGTCGCCGGATTGACGCAGATCTACCGTGCCTTGGACGAGATAGAGCCCGTGTCCAAGGACGAACAGAGCTGGCGTCCGGTCGAGGAGCGCTACGCGTGGCCGCTGGCCGCGGCCCTGTTGCTGAGCGTACTGATCGCCCTTCGCGTCCGGGGTTGGTTGCCGCCGTCGCGCTTTGCCGGAGTTCGCCATGCTTGAGAATTTTCATTTCATCGAGCCGCTGTGGCTGCTCGCGCTCCTGCCGCTGCTGCCGCTGGCCTGGGCTCTGCTCCGGTCGGGTGGTGGCGACAACCCGTGGCGCCGCATCGTCGATGCACGCCTGCTGCCGATCCTGATGGGCGGCAAGCCGCGCAAGACCAGCCGCGCGGCGCCGTGGCTGGCCACGGCCGGGTGGATCATCGCCGTGCTGGCGCTGGCCAACCCGACCTGGCAGCGCAAGCCCCAGCCGGTGTACCAGACGACCGCGGCCACGGTCGTCGTGCTGGACCTGGCGCGCTCGATGAACAGCCGCGACCTCGCACCGTCGCGGCTGGTACGGGCGCGCTACAAGATCGAGGACGTGCTCGCGCGCAGTGCCGAAGGCCAGACCGCGCTGGTGGTGTACGCCGGCGATGCCTTCACGGTCTCGCCCTTGACGCGGGATGCCAAGACCATACGCGCACTGCTGCCCGTGCTAGACCCCTCGCTGATGCCCGCCGACGGCAGCCGTGCCGACCTGGGCCTGCTCAAGGCGGGGCAATTGCTGCACCAGGCGGGCGCATCCAGTGGCGTCGTCCTGCTCATCGCCGATGCGGTCGCGCCCGACGCCCTTGCGGCAAGCGAGCGCGCCGCACAGCGGCTCAAGGGCGACGGCTATCGCGTATCCGTTCTCGGTGTCGGCGCCGAGGACGGTGCGACGCTGCGCAATGCGACCGACGCGGCGCGCGGCGACGGCGCCGGAAATATCGCCCATCCGCGGATGGATGTGGAATCGCTGCGCGCGCTGGCTCAGGCCGGCGGCGGAGAATACCGTTCCATCAGCGACAGCGGCGAGGCCCTGGGTGCCTTGCTGCGCGACGAGCAGCGCGCGCAGGCGTCCGGCGCGATCCCGGCCGATGCGACAGCCCAGGGGTGGAAGGAACTGGGGCCGTACCTGTCGCTGCTGTTGCTCCCGCTGGCCGCGCTGGCATTTCGGCGCAACTGGCTGGTGGCCCTGGTGCTGCTCGCGGGATTCGCGTTGCCGCCCAAGCCGGCCCAAGCCTCGACCTGGGACGATCTCTGGCTGAGGCCGGATCAACAGGCGGCCAAGGCCCTCGCCGCCGGTGACTATTCCAAGGCCCTGGAACTTGCGACCAGCGTCGATCGCCGGGGCAGCGCCGAGTACAAGCGCGGCAACTATCGGATGGCGCTGGAGGACTTCGCCGGTGCCAAGGGCGCGGATGCCGACTACAACCGCGGCAATGCCCTCGCCAAGCTGGGGCAGTACCCGGAAGCCATTGCCGCCTACGAGCAGTCGTTGCGGGAAAATCCCGCCAACGACGACGCGCGCGTGAACAAGCAGGCCGTCGAGGCGCTTCTGCGCAAGGCGCAGCAAGCGCAAGCAGCGCAAGGACAAGGCGCGGGTCAGCAAGGCGAGGCATCGCAGACGGATCGGCAGAAGGGCGAGGAACCGGGCGCGAGCCAAGGGCAGGGCAGGGATCGTGGCCAGAGCGGTGGCGCAGGCGGGGATTCCTCGTCGGCGAACGCGTCGCCCGGGCGGGACGGCAAGCCGGCGAAGGGCGGCACGCCGCAAGAGCCGGCGCCGGCGGGTCCGGGGCAGGCCAAGGAGCCAGGCGGGCCGTTTTCCGATGCGGCAAGGAAGCTCGACGAGCAGCGCGCGGGATCAAAGGGCAGCCAGAGCCCGCCGGCGGGCGCCGATGCAGCCGCAAATGCAGGCGCAACTGCAGGCGCAGATGCAAGCTCGGACCGGGGAGCGGGCGCCAGCGGCGCCGCCCTTGCGGCCGACGAGGCACGGGCAGGCGTACAGGGGGAGGGCGATGGGCGGACACACGCCACCGACCGCGCACGGCTCGATACCGAAGAACAGATGGCTGCCGAACAGTGGTTGCGCCGGATTCCCGATGATCCCGGCGGACTGCTGCGGCGCAAGTTTCTCTACCAGTATCGGCAGCGGGAACAGAACCCCGACGCCGCCCCGATTTCCGCAACCGGCTATTGAGCGCCCTCGTGATGCACGACCGTCGGAACGCTCAGGCACTCGCCCCAAGGCTGTCCCTATGGGAGAGGGTGTGCACCATCGAAACTCGCGGTTGCGATTTTCGACGGGATCGATCGCTGCGGCTGAAGCCGAAGGAGCCCATCATGGAGATGACGAATCGAAGGTCGCGTGATAACGGCGCGCGGTGCGGTGCACGATGCGGTGCACGATGCGGTGCGCAAGTTGGCACCCGATGCCGTGCGCGGTCGGTCGCCCGCATCACCAGCGCACTGGTGGGTCTGCTGCTGCTGGGCATCGGCGGCGCCAGTTCAGCCGCCGTGCGTGCGCAAGTCGATCGGACGACGGTGCAGTCCGGGGACACGCTTACGCTGGTCATCGAGAGCGACGGGGCGCAATCACGCGAACGCCCGGACGTGACGCCCTTGCGCCAGGACTTCGACGTGCTCGGCACCAGCGCCAGCAGCGAATTGCGGATCGTCAACGGCAAGCGCTCGGATCGAACCCGCTGGCTGGTGCAGCTTCTGCCGCGTCATGCCGGCACGCTGAGTATTCCGCCGATCACCGTCGGCAGCGAACGTACCGCAGCGCTGCGCCTGGAGGTCACGGAACCCTCGCCACAGACGGCCAATGAAGTATCGAAACATGTGTTCGTGGAGGTCGATGCCGCCGCCGGCGCGTCGACGTACGTCCAGCAACAGATTCCCTACACGGTGCGTCTCTTCTATGACGACACGGTGCAGTCCGGCGAACTGGCCGCGCCCGTCCCGGCCGATGCGGTCGTCGAGCAGCTCGGCGGCGAAAGGCATTACACCGCGATGCGCGGCCAGCGCGAATACCGGGTCACGGAGCGCCACTACGCGATCGCCGCGGAAAAAAGCGGCGTGCTGCAGATTCCGCCGGCGACATTTCGGGGCAGTGCCGTGCTGGCGCAGGCCGACCAGGGCGGCGCCGATCCGGGCGAGAACCTGATGGCTCGCCTGCTCCGCGACACGCCACTGGCCGACGACCCGTTTTTCAGGGACAGCTTGCGCGTTGGCATGCGCTTCGGCGATGCCGGCCAGCCGGTGTCCGTCCACAGCAGGGCGATCACGCTCGACATCCAGCCGCGCCCGGCCGGACTGCAGGGAAACTGGTTGCCGGCCGAGCAGATCACCTTGCACGACAGTTGGCAGGATGAACCACCGCACCTGCGGGTGGGCGAACCGGCGACCCGGATCATCACGATCGAGGCCAAGGGGCTGGCCGCCTCGCAGATACCGCCGCTGGAGCTTGCGCAGACCGGAGACGCTCGCCTGTATCCGGAACCGGCGGTCAACCAGAGCCGCACGGACGGCAATGTCATCTACGGGATCAGCAAGCAGAGCTTCACCTATATCCCGACGGCGCAGGGCACGCTCAGCGTGGCACCGATCGAGCTGGCCTGGTGGAATACCCGGTCCAATGCCCAGAGCCGCTCGGTCCTGGCGGGACGCCAATTCGGTGTGGCAGCCGGATCCGCCGCCCTGCCGCCCCCGCCGCTGCCGGCGCCGACGCAGGCCAACGGGCCGCAGGCGAGCCCGGAGCCGGCGGCAGCGGACACCGATCGGGCGCCGGCGCGGACTGCCTTCCTGGATCGCCTGCGGGACGCCCGCGCGTGGATCGGGGCCGGCGCGCTGATGCTGGCGATGGCGATCGCCGCGGCCATCGTGCGTCGACGCAGAACGGCTGCACGAGGCACGGCGGTGCCGGTCGCCGCCGGCAAGCGTGTCGAGGTGGGCAGGAGGTCGGCGCTGCGGGCGCTGCGGCAGGCGTGCATCGTTGGCGACCGGCGTGGGGCAGCCGATGCGCTGCTGGACATGGCACGGCTGCAATGGCCCGAGGATCCGCCCAGCGGTCTGCGCGCGCTGGCGAGCCGGCTCGAGGCCGGCGTCGAGCAAGTGCTCGAGCTGGATCGCGCCCTGTATGGGACGGAACGATCGCCGTGGAACGGCACCGCCCTCCGGGCCGCCATGCGCCGGGGTTTGCAGGCCCGTCGCCGCCAAGCCCTGCGCGAGGACGACGGTTTGAAGGCGCTCTATCAATAGTCGATGCTCGAGACCATGCGCCTCTTGCTGGTGGAGGATGACACGATGATCGGCGAGGCGCTGCTGGACCTGCTGCGGGCCGAGAACTACGCGGTCGACTGGGTCAAGGACGGCGCGATCGCCGACACCGCGCTGCGGACGCAGAGCTACGACCTGGTGCTGCTCGACCTGGGCCTGCCCGGGCGCGATGGGCTGAGCGTGCTGCGCGCGATGCGTGCACGCAAGATGCTGGTGCCGGTGCTCATCGCCACCGCACGTGACTCGGTTTCGCAGCGCATCGATGGCCTGGATGCGGGCGCCGACGACTACGTGCTCAAGCCCTACGACCTGCATGAACTGCTCGCCCGCATACGCGCGCTGCTGCGGCGCGCGGCCGGCAGGGCGGAGCCGGTATACGAAAACCAGGGCGTCAGCATCAACCCGGCCACGCGCGAGGTCACGGCCAACGGCCGTGCCGTGGTGCTGTCGGCACGCGAATGGGCGGTGCTGGAGCCCTTGATCGCCAGGCCGGGCATGGTGCTGTCGCGCGCCCAGCTCGAGGAAAAGCTCTACGGCTGGAAGGACGACATCAACAGCAACGCCGTCGAGGTATACATCCACGGCCTGCGCAAGAAGCTCGGTGCCGAAGTGATCGAGAACGTCCGCGGCGTCGGCTACAGGGTTCCCAAGGCGCCAGGATGAGCCTTGCGGCGCCCCATTCGCTGCGCGCGCGCCTGCTGTGGTTCCTGCTGGCGGCGATCTCCATAACGGCGGTGGCGCAGGCCTTGAGCGCCTACCGCACGGCGCGCACGCAGGCCGACGAGATCTTCGACTACCACATGCAACAGATGGCGATGGCGCTGCGCTCGGGCCTGCCCGTGAGCCCGGCCGGGGCTCCGGGCGACGATGCGGCCGATGAGGACGGGGAGGACTTCGTCGTCCAGGTGTGGACGGCCGACGGGCTTCAGGTCTTCCAGTCGGCGGCGCGTAGCGCCTTGCCCGAGCGGGCCGTGCTGGGATTTTCCGATGTCCGCGTGCGCGGGACCACGTATCGTGTCTTCTCGATGCAGTCGCGCTCGCAGGTCATCCAGGTTGCGCAAGACATGGCCGTTCGACGCGAAATGGCCAGTTCGCTGGCCTTGCACACGGTCGAACCGATCGCCCTGATGGCGCCCTTGTTGATGATCGTCGTCTGGTGGGTAGTCAGTGCGTCGCTGGCGCCGGTTTCGCGCGTGCGCCGCCAGGTTTCCGAGCGCCAGGCCGACGACCTGTCCGAGGTGAGCGAAGCCGGATTGCCGGACGAGGTTCGCCCGCTGGTGCACGAACTGAACCTGCTGCTGAGGAGGGTGCAACAGGCCTTCCATGCGCAGAAGAGTTTTGTCGCCGATGCCGCGCATGAATTGCGCTCGCCGCTCGCCGCGCTGAAGCTGCAGGCCCAGGGCCTGCAGCGCGCAACGGACGAGGCGACGCGCGACCTTGCGGCGAGCCGCTTGATGGCCGGTATCGACCGGGCGACGCGGCTGGTGGGGCAGTTGCTGGTACTGGCCAACCAGCAGGCCAACACGGCCAAGGACCTAAAACGGGAACCGGTCGACCTGGCCGAGATCGCGCGCCTGGAAGTGGCCGACAGCGCCGCATCCGCGCACGCGCGTGGAATCGACCTGGGCGTGGAGCACGCCGACGAGGCGCAGATCCTCGGGCAGCCGGAAGCGCTACGCATCCTGGTGCGCAACCTGCTGGACAATGCCATCAAGTACACACCTCCGGGTGGCAGGGTCGACCTGGAGGTCCGTCACGGCCCCGGCAAGCTTGAACTGAGCGTGGACGACAGCGGCGCCGGGATTGCCCCGGAAGACCGCGAGCGTGCGCTCGACCGGTTCTATCGGGTTTCCGGGACGCAGACCACCGGGAGCGGGCTTGGCCTGGCGATCGTCAAGTCCGTAGCCGAACTCCACGGCGCCGTGCTTGCGCTGGATCGCTCGGCGCGCCTGGGTGGGCTGCGGGCGGTCGTGACTTTCCCGCACGGGACGTGATGCTGCTGGCCTGTCCCGAGGCCGGCGAGCATTTCCCAAGCAAGCTCGGCCGCTTAAGGACCGCCTAAGCCAGTGCGCCGATAGTCGGGGTGTGGATTCGATTGGATACCCTCGAAAAGGAAACCTCATGAATGTTCGTTCCTTCACCCATACACCTTTGGTGCTCGCACTGGCATCGGCCGGCATCATCAGTCTGATCGGGGTTGGTGCCATCGGCGTTTCTGCCGCCCAGGCGTCGACCACGCCGGCAGCCCCGGTGGCCAGCGCGGCGCCCGGCATGACGCTGCCGGATTTCTCGCAGATCACCGCGCGTGACGGGCCGGCGGTCGTGAACATCCGGGTCACCGGGATGGGCAGGGAATCGGACGAGGACGACGCCGACGGGAGCTCGGCGCAGCATCCGGGCATGCCGGAACCGGGCGATCCGTCGTCCGAATTCCTCAAGCGCTTTCATGGATCCAACGGTCACGGCTCCGGCCAGCACCCGATGCCGGTGCACGGCCTGGGATCGGGATTCATCGTCAGCCCCGATGGCCTGATCCTGACGAATGCGCACGTGGTGTACGGCGCCAAGGACGTGACGGTGAAACTCACGGACCGGCGCGAGTTCGACGCCAAGGTCCTGGGCCTGGACACCAGGACCGACGTGGCGGTACTCAAGATCGACGCCAAGAACCTTCCGACCTTGCCCCTCGGCAGCGTCCGCGACCTCAAGGTCGGCGAATGGGTGCTGGCCATCGGCGCGCCTTTCGGCTTCGAAAACACCGTCACGGCAGGCGTCGTCAGCGCCAAGTCCCGTTTGCTGCCGGGTGACGGCTTCGTGCCGTTCATCCAGACCGACGCAGCGGTCAATCCGGGCAATTCCGGTGGCCCCCTGCTCAACACGCGCGGCGAGGTCGTCGGCCTCAACGCGCAGATCTACAGCAACAGTGGCGGCTCGCAAGGCCTGTCGTTTGCCATTCCGATCGACCTGGCGAGCAAGATCAAGGACCAGATCATCGCCACCGGCAAGGCCAGCCATGGCCGCCTCGGCGTCATGGTGCAGGAGGTCAACCAGAGCTTTGCCACCTCGTTCAAGCTCGACAAACCCGAAGGCGCGCTGGTGGCGAGCGTCCAGAAGGACAGCCCGGCGGACGAGGCGGGGCTCAAGAGCGGCGACGTGATCCGCAAGCTCGACGGGCAGGTGATCGTCTCCTCCGGGGATCTCACGACCCTGGTCGGCGAGGACGCACCGGGCCAAAGGGTGACGCTCGACATCTGGCGCCAGGGCAAGGCCGCGGAACTCACCGTCAAGCTCGGCGACGCGGACGAGAAGGCCGGCCAGCAGGCCAGGGCGGACGAGGCGGCCGGCAAGGGGCGGCTCGGGCTCGCGCTGCGTCCGCTGGAGCCCGAGGAACGGCGCGAGGCTGGTGTCGAAAACGGTCTGCTGGTCGAGGAAGCCCGTGGACCCGCGGCCCTGGCCGGGATACAGACGGGCGACGTGCTCGTGTATGTCAATGGCACCCCGGTCAAGAGCGTCGAGCAGGTGCGCGATCTCCTGGCCAAGTCGGATAAGTCGGTGGCGCTGTTGATCCAGCGCGGCGGTGACCAGATCTACGTGCCGGTGCACGTCGGCTGATCGCCGCTTGACTGCTGGTGCCCGGAGCGGCCGATCATCGCGATCCGCCGCTCCGTCATACTCTTAACTTCTGAAAATACCCGTTTTCAGAAGTTCCGTACGGCAGCCGGGCCCAAGCAGGCACCCGCAGATCAAGGCCTCCCCCCAAGGCTTCAAGACGCCTTGCCCGGCTGCCGGTGTGGGACAGCGCACCGAGCGCGGCAATTTTCGGTCCTACGCTCCCACCCCTCGCAA
>Ga0116231_10002201_pt1 | contig 40787 bp, 23 predicted proteins | sample S1TSphgellanicum_2_FD_89695 | JGI IMG/M metagenome (GOLD analysis project Ga0116231, IMG submission 89695) | Host-associated microbial communities from peat moss isolated from Minnesota, USA - S1T2_Fd - Sphagnum magellanicum MG | ecosystem: Host-associated > Plants > Peat moss > Unclassified...
AACTAATTAGGGTTTGGGGGGGAAGCGGAAAAGAAGGAAATAAAATAAAAGAATTAATAAAAAAAAACGAAAAAAAAAAAAAAAAAAAAAAAAAATCATAAGAAAAGTTAATTTGCAGTGACTAAAATTGCTTTACATTCAATACCCTTTTGCTCGGTTGGTTCAAAAATTGTGAAACAAACGCAAAAACAACGTGCACAATGCATTGTCTTCGATAGTTTTAATTCGGAATGAAAAGTAGAAAAGGCCATTTTGGGGGTGGTGGTGTCCCAAGTTTTGAGCGGGTTATGACACTTTCCCGTCCGAACAAAACAAACAACTTAACAACAACCTTAACAAGATATAGATGCTCACAAAGGGAGTCTCGGTTTCCTGGCCCCCTAAGCCCCAGTCGGACCGGCAGGTGACAGGCAAGCTTGGACCGCCTATCCCGACAATTTGTCAGATTTGAACTTTTACAACCCACTATACCTTTACTCGACGGAAAGCTCCAAATAAGCCTAAACACCCCCATACGCACTTTTGCGGATGATGTCCGTGCATGGCCCTCCCGAATAAGGTTATAATTTAGCACAACTACTCAAAGTAGGCTAGCCAAGAGAGTGGAATTTTTTTTTAAAAGAAAATATATTGCTATTGTGTCACATTGATTTTGTTTCAAAAATAAATAAATTTGTGAAATAAATTTTTATTATTGGGTTGATTTTCATCCATATCGTTAACTTTCATCCATGTGATACCTTTCAACATTCATGTTGTCAATTTCATCAAAAAATTAATTTATAACAAAATTCCGTTCATTTCCTTTCATAAATAATTTCATCCTCCCATGTGGTATGATTCATTTTGTCAATGGTTTTTCATTGCACCCCACATGGGGCAATGACCACATGGAACAAATTTCATCCATGCCTAGTAATAAAATTCAAGTTGAATTGAAAAATTTCCATTGAAAATGTGTCACATTACATTCATCCATCTATATCAACAATTCCATCTTTTATGGTTATTATTATCCATACATAATAATAATGTTTGATCCTTTGGGTAGTATTTTTCATATTGGGTGACATTTGTTTTTATTTCATAGCGCTTCATCCATTTTGTCAAATTTAATGTACTTGACAATTATATTGTAAGCTATTATATTTTTCATTTTTAAATAAATAAGGGTTATGTTTCTCTAAGCAAAATATAGCCTTCAAAACACACATAACAATTTTTAAAAGTCTATAGTTGCAAAGGATATTAAAAGGAAATGGAACTTGGTTAGGAAGGGGTACATATCATGTAACCCTTGGGCATGCAAACAAACATTGAATTTATATTTATATATTATTTATTTATTTATTGCAAATGCATTAATTCTTTATAATTAGACTTTTTTTCTTTTCTTTTTTTTTCCAAATAATGTATGTATGGCTTGATTGGAATGGGACAATAAAAATAAAAGGAGTAAGTAAGCGCAGCCCTTTTAAACAATCCCCCCCCCCTTTTGTGATAAACCGAACCTCAAAGTTATACCAAAAGGAAAAAAATATGCCCCCAGCTTTTGGTGTCAAATAATTGTGAATATAAACATTATTGTAAGTTCAAAAACCACCGTAAACTTTTGAGGACTTTCAATATTTTAATATTGAAAGCGCTTTGAAATGAATTAATGCAAACATGGTTCCTCTGAAGAGGGCTCATTTTGATGAATCCATGATGGATTAAATAAAAAAATGACATATATCCACAAAAATAAGGAAGTTCTAGAGCATTGAAATGTGTAGACAAATAGGATAAGCTAATTAGGGTTTTTTTTTTTCATGCAAGTTATGGTTTTCAAATAGGTATGATGACACTTGGGGACACATGATTGAAAGCATTTGTTGCATTCATTTTATAGTAGTAGCATCACCCAATTAAGAGAAAGAGGTTAGTAAGGAGGATATGAATTTGTTATTTTAGAACCATTCTTCATTTCTTTGGTGCAACAAGTTGAAGTGAGGGACTCTTTGAAAAAGGCAAAAAGAATACCATAAGGAGGCCCGAGAGCTAAAAATCAGTGAGTCAACAAAAGGCTTCACCCATTTAGGATGGGTTGAATGAACTTGTTCAAATGATTTTGGCTTTGCTAGAAATTGTATATTCATTTGGAGGGGGATAAATTCAACCCAATATTCTCTGAAAAATGACTAAAGTATGTGGGGGATAACCACAACGAACTGAAGAAGGATGTAGATTCTCGATACCACAACTTTCAGCAAAGAGGAGGACCCTTGGTATGGTTTCTGATCCATTGATATCGTGTAGTGCGGATGGAGGATGACCTAAGTAAAGCAACGACTTAAGGCCCTCTCCCAATTGGGTTTTGAGCGATCTAGGTAGGTAGGTGTCCAGAAGAAGCATGGCCCAACAAAGAGAGCCAAATATGTGCTTTGTGCCATTGGAAAATACCATCAACAAGAACTAAATAATGCTTGAAATAAGATCATACTATAGGGAATTTTTTTAAATATATATATATAAAAAGATACATATTCCATGAAAAATTATTAGGGAAGAAATACTCTCATTGGGCAACAACCTAAAAAATTATCCATGACACAAATTTCTTTTTGAAAAAGAGGTTGGGGGGAAAGGACCCAACCTTTGAGACCAAACATGGAATCAAAAAGGAGAAAAGAAAAAAAACAGACGAAGAAACGGATTAGTTGGAAGGAAAGGAAAAAGAGTTGGGACCCAGGAACACTGGGGACATGTTGCGATTGGGGTTTGTTGCAAAATTGGGCTTCACACCAGGTAAGGGCCACTCGGAAAGGTGGGTGGGTGGACACCCCCAAAATTCAGGCCCACCTTTATGTCTCACATCAGGCAAATGGGCCCTTATTTCAGGAATGTCCGGGTCCCTCGGGCCTTCCATACCACTTAAACTAAGCCTTGCGCACAATTGCTCCATGATTTCCAGCTCTACTACTCTTTGTTGTTCATCCGATGGATGACTGTTTTTCCTCAGTTGTGGATGAACCTCAACAGAGTTAATATTTGGTTTCATCACGGTAACTAATTACCTAAAAAATAGGGTCTCATGTATAGGTAGATAGGTTTTTAAAAAAAAAGGGTAATTACTAGTTAAACAGATGGTTTGTATATATATGTAAGGGCTGATTTTACTACCTACCTACTAACAAACCACAAGTGGGCTGTTGGTTGGTAGGTAGGTAATAAAACAGAAAGAGCAACCGAGCTCACCAGCATGGTTAGCTAGGGAACTGAAACCCAACGAAAAAAAACTGTTTTCATGATCACTTATCATCCATCCTTCCTTTATGGTGCACTGGTTGGTGGGTGCTGCTGGTTCACTGTGGCTATTTGGTAGTTCAAAAGCTTTTTTAAGAGAACCCCAAAAAAGGCTTTGAACATGCCCCAAGAGGCTGGAACTTCATGTCAGACACTGGATCATCATGTTCAGCTTGGCAAAGGAGGAGGAGGAGGAGGGTGTCTGAACTCTTTGGAGGCAGCATTGAACATAACTTTGTATTGATTGTTGAGAGCATCAAGTATGAACTATTAGGGTTTACCTAGAATCAGTCACTAGGTGACTATTCATCGGAACAAAACAAATGTGGACGACTTCATATGACAATGGTCAAAGCATTTTTCAAAGCTTTTGTTGCTGCTTGTTGGTATGCTCTATTATTATTATTATTATTATGAAGAAGAAGAAGAAGAAGAGGAAGCAAAAGGCATGACATCTTTTTGGGTGTGAATCTTGTGCAACTGTTTTTCCCATTATTTATCACATAGCCAAGTTTGCACTTTGCACTAGCATCTTGGAAAACATTCAATGGAAGACTGACTCAACTGTTGAACTGACTGGCAACAAGTATCAGTTTGGGTGCTTTTTTTTCAAAAAAAAAGGTGGGGGGGGGGATCATATGGAACAACCAAAAAAAAATGGTTGTTCAACTTGTAGAGATTTTGGGACATTGTGGGAAAGGGGTGTAATTTTTGTTGCCTAGTTGGCTATTTTCATTTGTAACTATTTTGGGTTGTCATTTAGATGAAATACCTCAACATTCCTCACATTGGTGGTCAAAATGGATGTCCACATTATAGTCTTGCCAAGGGTGTCATCCAATTTATGGCCAACCCTTGTTTAACTATATATCGTTACCATTAGTATTTAGCCTGTGTTGTTGGCACAAGTGTGAAATAGTACCCAACTAATTTTTCTTTCCATTTTTTTGGGTTTAATTGAATTTCCAATGACTAAACTAGAATTCAATATCTCCTACATTAGTATTTAGCCTGTGTTGTTGGCGCAAGTGTGAAATAGTACCCAACTAATTTTTCTTTCCATTTTTTTGGGTTTAATTGAATTTCCAATGACTAAACTAGAATTCAATATCTCCTACACCTTTAGGATTAACAACTTCCAAATCACCTTCATTAAATTTTACTCATCAAGAGCTTTCCAATAATACCAAGAGTGCACCCAAATTTTCCTATAAATTTTAGTTTTGATTTAAATGAATTTTTAGTGAAAATTTTGTTCAATAACTTCAAACATTATGAAACCAACTTGGTGCACCTACACTCATCAAGAGCTTTCAAACAATACCAAGAGTGTAGCAAGAGTCACCATGGTTTGGGACATCTCAACTTGACAAACCAACAAAGCAAACAAACTACCTTCCTTCATAGATAGATTTAAAATGCACTGGGGGATGTAAATTGTGGAGGATAAAGAGAACATTTCAAAGTAAGAAGGCTTTGTCTCTAAAGTTTGTCCAAAGTTTCCGAGCCTTTGTGCGTTGGAGACATTTTTGCCTTTCATTGTCTTCTTTAGTTTTCTTCATTCCAAACACCAACCCATTTGGGACATGAAACATGGTATTTTGGAAGAGCCACTTATCTCTACAATGGTTTATTTCACACCCAATAAGAGATTTGAAATACTCAATGATTTGCATATGTATTCATGGCATGCATATAAGTTTTCAATAAGTTTCTATCATTAACCTTTCATATCACCTTGTCCTCTGCTATTCATTGGATGGGCTGCATCCCAAGTTTTGTTCCTTTTTTTCTTTTTTATTGTCCAATGGGCCATTTTGAGTGAGCCCATCACCCAAAAAAATTGAAAGTTGGGAGGCTTTCCAAAATAGCAGTTTCTATGTGAGGATGGATTGTCTCCCTTTCAGCTCAGCTATATAGTTGTTGACAAGGGGAGGGTTTTGGGCAAAGGATATGAGATAAAGTGAGGTGATATGGGGAACACCCTTGATGAACACATCAGGAACCCATTAGGAACAGGATGGGAACACGATAATAGAAATCTTCCATCCCTCTTGGTTGTACATTTGGTCATCTCATTGGCTGCATGCATATCCTATTCTTAAACATACTTGCCAACATTTTATTTGCCTCCACAAATACCCCTTCTACAATGCATACCATACCTATTGTCACATATTTTTTGGGTTTGGTTTGGTTTGGTTTTGTTTTCTTTCTTCTTTTTTTTTCATTTTTTTTGTGGGGCAAGCTGCTTGGGCTTTTGCTCCCTAGGGATTTTGGGTGTAGGTTTTTTTTCCTTTGGGAATGGTTCTTTCTTTGTGTCCTTGTCGATTTGAGATAACCTTTGTCTTCATTATTTTGGCCTTTATACTCTAGGTGATCTCTCAAGGCATGTCAAAAATGCTCACCTTCTTGCTAGTCTCATTTTCTAGGCTAGCTAGGCTGTTTTATTTTTGTAAATGTTTTCTTTTCTTGTGTTTCTCCCTGGTTCTATTCTTCTGGTTCTATTCTTCTTGTTTCTTTCGGTTGGTTTCAGGCTTAGTTTATTTTCATTTCAAAGTTGTTAGATTCATTTCGTGTGTCCTCCTTTGTTTCATAAGGTCCTTCGAGACAAAGGACGAAATTAGGCAAGTTTTTCGCTTACCCCTTGATCAAATTGCTCGAGACTCGACAAACAAATTAATATCATTCCTTTTCCTCTTGTTGCCACGTTGGTGTTTGCGCTATATTTGAGGAGGTCGTTTAGGTCAATGAAAGATTTTTGTTCACCTCATGAAGTTTATGGTGAACAATTGGTCTTTTCTTTAGGAGGAGTTTTCACATGCCTCATGTGCACTTCATTCTCACCACTCATGGGAAGATTATTCAACCATTTGTTTTTGCCAATGTCCAACTTTAAGGAGAACTAATGAATATAATCGCACTGCCAAAGTTCTCTAACCCATGACGCCATCTATTCTTTTGGAGGACATTGTTGTTGCCTTGGGCTAGTTGCAACCCCCTCTTTCAAGCCTTGTCTTTCCACCTACCTTTTACTATCAACCTAAACACATTTTTGTTTTGGATAGGACTTTGTTTGCCCAAGCCTTAACCACTATTCCCCATTTATTTTCGAGTGGGCTTTCTAGGATGGTATATGAGCATCTCTTAAGATGTTCTATACCAAAGGACACATCCTTAGGGTTTTCAAAGTTATTTTAGGCTACTACTACTACTGTTGTTCGTGAGGATATCCCTAGGTGAGTGGCCTTAGTGTTAAAGGTTAACAAATTGTTGGCAATGGCAAAGGACACTAGTGGTCCTCATATTATTGCCATTATCAAAGTGTTTCTTCAATTTATTAGTCATTCCATTGTCCTACAACTTTGAAGGTTGTTTTAGGAACACCTATCCTCTCATCAGTTTGAAGTATTGACCCATGGAGGTTGTGAAGCCATCCCTTTTGGCATCTGAACCTTCGTTGACTTACACCTTGATTCGGCCATGATACAAATTGATGTCGAAAATGTTTTTAATAATGTTTAAAGAGTTGTGTGATGCCAAGGGGCCTTTGACGAGTATTGTCCCCTTTACCAAGTTGTTTTATAATTTTTATTTTTTTCTTTATTACTAGCATTGGGTGGCATGTGGAAGGGGTCACCTTTATTGAGTCATCTTTAAGCACAAGGCAAGGTGACCCCCTGGGAGGTCCTTTATTTTCTTTTGCCCATTATCAATCTTTTTTAAAGACCATTGCACGAGCCCCCATCTATGTTTTTCCATCCATCATGGGGCCTATGAGTGAGATTGCCCATGCCTTTGACCACCTTTTGACCCATTTAACCTTAATTGGGCTTAAAGTAAAAATGTAAAAGTGCAAGCTTTGGAATCCATCAAGGATTTTTCCAAGCATAGAGATTCTTCAAGGTTGCACTTTGCTTATATATGGTTTATGCATTTTGGGTGTGCTAGTGGGTTCTCAAGACTTTGCCACACATTTTCTGGATGAAGTTTTATCTTGGATGTGGCGTATATCAATGATATTCTTCTCTTAATAAATGCCCAAGTTGCTTTAGGCATTTTTCCTCATGTGTAGTTCGTCGACCTTCTTATTTCACATGAATAGTACTTCTTCCTTCTTCCTTGTATCTTTTGGCGAATTTTGATAAGAGAATTATGCAGGTATGTGGGACATTATGGGTCTAGGATTGTGGGATTCCTTTTAGGGCCCTTTAACCCAACATCAAGTTCAATTATCGATATCTTTTGGTGGTATAAGCCTTTTCTCTATGGAGATTGTGCCTCATTTGCCTTTTCTAAGGTGTTGGGCTCCAGTGACATTGTATTTTTGCTCTAGGTTTCATATTTTCAATAGATTTATTTCGGAAGAATATGTTTCTCAAGTTGAAGGGGGGCCATGCTTACTTCAATCATGCTTACATGTAATGCAAGATGGCTTTCTTCTTGTAGTTATGGAGATGCACCCTTTTTTTGAAAATCTAACAGTTATTGATGCCCCAGGTTTATAGGCATCTTTGATGGACATCCACCATGACACATTTTTTTAGGTTTATCTTGAAGGATGATTCCATTTCCTTAACATCTAAAGCCCACATTCGTTCTTGTTTGGGCAAGGGTGTAGGGCTAGGGTTGGTTGTTAAGCCATCTATTTGTTTATTTCACATTGCACATTCTACTTTCACCTCAATGTTAAGTTTTCATTTCGGTTTTATTCAACCTTTGGCATCTAGTTTTCTCACATGTGAATGTGGACATAGGTTGGACAAATCTGGCACGCACTTAGCTCGTTGCCCATTTGGAGGGAGTGGATAACCACACATGATGGCATTTAAAATGTCATGTATGCCTTTACTTGAGAGAATGGGCATGCTATATGGGGAGATTGGTGGTATGGTTTTACGTCAAGAATTTCATTATGAATCAATCTCTACATGACCCAAAAGGATCAAGTCTTCATTGTTGATGTGGTGGTTATTAACTTGACATGGGAGATGGTGACTTCGAATGTCATTAGTTGACTAACAGGTGTAGTGGCGGAACTTAGCACCATTGCTGAAATTTGCAAGTATAAAGGGCTTCATGAGGGGCACCACTTTATTCCAATGGCCATGGAAGTGCATAGTGCACTCATGTGTGATATGGATTGTTTCATCAGGGATTGTGCCTATCTTTTTCACGATAGACGATTGGGAGGTCATTTATCCTTGTTTTTTTGCATTCAATTTTTTAGGCAATGTGCTAATATTGTTTTTCAACATGCTTTAACCTTTGCCATAGAAAAGAAGATTGCGTTGGCATATGATGTGTCTTCTAGACCTCCCATTATTATTAGATCTCACGATTTGAATGCAGGTGACATTAAAGGGGTTATGGGTGAGATAACTTCCTACCACAACAAGGACTAGTTTTCTCCCTTTTTTTGGTTATTGCAGGTTGTATGTCTTTTGGCCTTTCTTGGCCTTCCCTTTTTGTTTCCCTTGTGATGGTTTTAGCCATCGATCTTTTATTGATGAGTAAGCGATTTAAAGCTGGATTTAAAACTTTAGAAAAGATAAGGTGCAAGATGCATCATGACCATACAACTAAAACTGCATATAGAACCAACAAAGAACATTGATTTGGAAGTATGCGAATGTGCATGTTAAACATAAAATATTTTTCACTACTTGGAGACATAGGGCAAGTTTTCACTAGGAAGGATGGAGGATATGTTTGAACTTTGGGGCTTTTAACTTTAAAAATGAGTTATTTCATATGATTCATTTATTTGGTCATTTTATGTTTCATCAACAAAGAAAGCATGTATGTCTCTGTGAAGGGTTTAATTTTTTTTTGAAACTGACATTATTTGGCTAGTCATGGTTGAATTTATTTCCTCGATGAAGGAGCCACAATTTACAAAATTCTATTCATCTAGTAAGGATGATTGTCTACTTAGCATGACCATGAATAAAGTATGTTCAAATAGGAAGTTTTAAAAAAAACATGGAATGTAAAAGAAAAAATAATCTTGTAACCACACAAGTATTATATTCCACAAAAAGGTTTCAGTACAGTGTTGGGCAGGTATCAAAAAATGATTTCGGGTATTATTCGGTTATCAATCGGTTATGTTTAATTAAAAACCCTAATAATATCCTGACTGACACCCGATCATTGGTTCTTACGTGTATGGGAACTGGATGAATGAGAACCGGATTTCGAAGAAAAAAAATGTATATATATTGAAACCCGGGTGAGATCAAAACTTCTTGCCCGGGTTAGGTTCTCAAGAGAGAGTGTACAAGGTTATGCATTCAATGCACAAGGTTCGAACTAATTATAGTAGTTGTACTGCTCAGAGTAAGAGCAGTGAAAATATATGTAGCAGCAGTGGAGGCGCTCAGGAAAAGGGCAAGACAGAATGAAACTCACTTTTGTGAGTTTTCAACCGCCATTAATGCTAATGTACTTTTTTTGTAGTCTCATCCCATGTATGACCAAACTCAGGTTCAGGTGCTGTGTTTTCCTTACTTTACAAATAATTATGATTATTTATTAAAAATATATAATTTGTTTGTAATTTTGATTTTATTTTTTACTTGAAAAAAAAAGGTAATAATTGGTATATGAGAATCAGCATTATCAGAACTAGCTAAAATTTCAGTAAAAATATTGATACCCTGATTTGGTGTATAAGTATTTTTGAATTAAAAAGTGAGAACTGAACCCTTTTGTAATCTAGCTTGTGAAAAAAACCGAATTTAAAAGGTACCAAAATAATATGATACCCACCCAACACTGGTTTAGTATTTACTTATAAAGTTCCCAAAAAGAGAAGAAAAAAAAGATATTTAATTTGGCAACTCAATGTATGTATATATATAATTGCTTTTCGCAACAACAGCCAATGCCTCCTCCTTTTGAAGGTGTATGTACATTCCCCAGTGTTGTAAAAGGGATAACATTGTCTTTCAGCCCTCCTCAATGTTTGACCTCTTATACCCACATGGTATTTGGTAACTAGTTGGTGCAACAACCCTTCCCATGGCAAGGTTGTCCATAGTAGGAATGTGTTTAAGCAATACCAATAAATGAATAATACATGATGATCCTAAATATAAGTCATTTGATCAAAGTGTTAGATAATCCAAGGAAATAGGGTAAAAAGTTAATGATGCAAGGGTCCAATTAATTGTTGGCATAAACAACTACTCGGTAGAGCCTTTCATCCCACTTCATGCATGTTCATCATTTTAAACACAAATGGTTTTTTCCTTCACCACTAGGAGATTCCAGAACTTATGACCAGACCCAACTTTCAAGAACTCTGGGCTGGACCAAAGGTTTTCCATCAAAAAATCATAAATAAATAAATAAATAAATAAATAAATAATTGGGATCGAATGGTTCCTTTTGAAATTAAGAACAAGACAACATTGATCTAGATTGTAAACTACCCTTTGGGTATAAAGAGCTTACTATGGCCATAATGACCTCCTCAATGGGGTTGAGTCTCACCCTTTGTTTGTTTAAACTTTAAAGGGACTAGTGTATAGCTTGTGCCATTGAGCACATGTTTTAATGTACTTTTTACAAAGTATAATTTCCCTTAACAAATGATCGTCAATTTGGTTGAATTCTCAATGACAAAAAATTTATTCAAATTTCAGTAACTCTTGCATGATAAGTCTCCAATTTACGCAATCACCTTGGTAAACCCCATAACTGCCTGGTATTGAATTTTCAAATTTTAATGACCTACCTGGATGACCCAATTATCATCCAAGTAGGTTATCAATATTTAAATATTAATAAGAAAATTTAAACAAACAAAGCTGTTTTATTGTCCAGATGAACTCCAAAATCAAGTAACTTAGACCTGAAAATTGTGCTACAAATATATACCCCAGGGTTGATGGCTCGGTGATCTAGCCCCTCCTGTCTGGACCCCTTGGGACCTCAACAAAAAGGTTCTGTGTTCAAACCCCACTAGTGTTGCAGGTGAAAACCTTGTGGGAGCCTCTGCCACCAAGCTTGACTTGGGTCTGGCGACGACTTGTTGGTTGGGTCTGCCTCAGGGTAAGTATATTCTCACTTACCATTACTCACCCAATCGCTAATTACAATTTCACTCACCATCCATACATCCAGCCACTCGACCTTACATACATTTATCCATCCATCCATACACCCAGTCACTCAACCTTACATCCATCCATACACCCAGTCACTCAACCTTACATCCATCCATCCATCCATACACCCAGCCGCTCAACCTTACATACATTCATCCATCTATACATCGATACATCCATCCATCCAATGGAGGAAACTAAACATCCTCCAACAAACTCTGTCCAGGTCATTATTTATGACATCGGACCACGGTTCTACAAACACTATACAGTTTTTTTGTGTCCTCCAAGATCAGCGCTTCGTATTGTGCTAAATTAGAGCATACCTAGCTCCAACCCTCTTATCTGTATTTAGCACATCCAATGTGGCACTGTTTTAGTTTCTTCCCTCATCCCCACCCCCACAAACCTGAAAAAGATGGGACTGTGTACAAACTGAGAGAGAGACTACTTGACTCTCTCAAGCGCCTCTCACCGCCACCTGGGCCAATCATTGTAGTTGGCCAATGAGAAACAATCATTTTATTTTATTTACTAAGAGACAACAGTCATTTCCTCCTCCTGCTACACTGCAGGTGCTACTCTTCCTTCCTAGGGCAAACTGTGCATGTGTGTGTTGGTTTTACCAGCCAGTGTTGTCTTTTCTGCTGTAAATCTTCATCCAAAATGTAGTGTAAAGGCCAATTTTACTGCTACAGAGGGGCTTACTCTAAAAAGAATTGTATGTTATTTGTAAGGAAATACAATTTCAGTCACTCACCATCCATCCATCCTTCCTTCCATTCATCCAAACATCCTTCCATCCTTCCAACGAAAAGGAGGAGGAGGAGGAGGAGGAGGAGGGTAAATGATTGGGTCATAGATGCGGTTTCAGAGAGTCGTCGTCGTCCTCTTCCTCCTCTGTCATCGTTGTCTCTGGATATTCTTCTTCGCCGCTTCGCTAGTCTTTCCTGCCATTTTTTTTCTTGTTTTGTTTTTTGTCTCTTCTTCTTCTTCTTTCTTCTTCTTTGACTCTTGTACAAGAAGCGATCCATCGAGATCGATCCCCATCGGATGAATATCAATGGACCCAATCGATCGATCCAGTACTGTCTTTGTTTACATTAGTACCCCATGTCTCCTCTTCTTCTTCCTTCCTTCCTTCCTCCACCGCTGTCTCATATGATCGATCTCAAGATTGCACCCCACCCCCCACCCCCCCCAAAACCTACCCCCATTTTCTGCTTTCTTCTCAGCTTCTTTCGGCACTTCAGGACCTCCTCCTCCTCCTGCCATCTTTGTGCTTGATCCATTTGTCAGGACCATTTTCTTTGCCTGCTTCTTCTGATCTAGGTTTTTGGTAGTTCATTGACTGACTGAAGAAAATAAGCTTGCCATTAATTCCACCTACTGCAAATGTCCAGTTGAGAAATCGACATAGGTTTTTGCAGAATCGACATAGCCCTTCTTGTTTTGGAGAAGAATTTGCATTATTTTCTTGCCTGTTTCTTCTGATCTAACTGGTTTTTTGGTAGTTCATTGACTGACTGGAAAATAAGCTGGCCATTCATTCCCCCCTACTAGAATGTCCAGTTGAGAGAGAAATCGACATAGGTTTTTGCAGAATCAAAGCAACCCTGTTTTGTTTTGAAGAAGAATTTGCATTTTCTTGCCTGTTTCTTCTTTAGAATTTGTGGAGTTGTATAATTATAGGAGTTGAAGAAGTAGGTACTTGGGGTTTTTCATTTTGTGTTTTTGTTTCTTCTTCTTCTTCTTCTTCTTCTTGGGTTGTGAGTAAAATTTGAGCATTGTGGGTGGAGGGATTGTCGATGGACTTAGTAGTAGGAGCAGCTGTGCCGGCGCTTTTCAAGTGCCCGATATCTCTGGAGCTCATGAGGGATCCGGTAGTGTTGAGCACGGGGCAAAGCTACGAGCGGAGCAGCATCGAGCCATGGCTGGAAGCGGGCAACCATACGTGCCCGGCCACCATGCAAAAGCTTTCGTCCTTGGAGCTAGTACCCAACCACACACTACGGCGGCTCATCCAGAACTGGTGTGAAGCTCACGGATCGGCTTTGGGTATGGCGCCAATCTCGACTCCCAAACTGCCTCTGACTGCGGACACAATGGCGGCAATCCTTGAGGAGTTACTAGTTCAGACTAGCTGTACCTCGCGGCAGCAGCTCATGGATCCTTTGCCTATTCTCAAAAAGATGAGATCTCTAGCTCGGGAGAGTGAGAGGAACCGCAAATGTATGGAAGATTCCGATGCCGTCTCAGTGCTCGCTTCCATGATCACTACTAGTGCAGCAGCAGCAGCAGCAGCAGCAACAGTAGCTGTGGAAGAACTCCCAATGCCGCTGCCTGTGCCTGCACCTCTACAAGAAGGTGGCGCTGCTGCTACAGCTGGACTAGATCTGGTGCTGTATCATAGGAAATTAGAGGCAGCTTGTGAAGAAGCTCTGGCCGTTCTTGCTCTCCTTGATGTGCAGGGAGCTGCAGCAAACAGTACTAGATCAAACCGGCCACGATCAGAGCTTCTAACCCCGAGGTCGGTTACAGCCATAGCTTGGTTTTTGTGCAAGGGAAGGAGCTTAGAAGCCAAGGTAAATGCTGCAACCATTTTGGCAGGAATCATGGCTGCTGCGGCGCCATCGACGGAAGCAGATCAAAGAAGGGAGTACTCCTCACACGGCAACAACAACAACAACAATCTGGGAGTACAGATACCAGCGGGAGTACTGGAAGCACTAACCAAGCTATTACGAGAGGATTTATATCCCAAAGCCATAAGAGCAAGTTTGAAGGCGATGCTTACTCTCTGCATAGCTGCAAGGAGAAATAGAATCAAGCTAGTGGAGGTAGGAGTGGTTCCATTGCTCATAGAGCTTCTCCCAGATGCTGCAGCAGCAGCAGCAGCCAGTGGAAGAAGTCCAAGAAGAAGCAGCAACAACAGCAGCAGCATCAGCAGCAGCAGCAATGCAGTACAAGAGCTAGCTTTAGGAGTTTTGGAGCTTGTGTGCAGCACAGCAGAAGGAAGAGCAGCAGTTGCTGATCATGCACTTGCCATGGCAGCTCTTGTACACCATCTCCACACTGTTTCCAGCTTAGCTACCGAGCTCAGTGTTGCAATTCTGTGGTGGGTTTGCAGCAAAGGTGGTGCTGGTGCTTCTTCTTCGTCTTCTTCGTCTTCAGATTGTCTACTGGCTGCTCAACAGTCAGGAGCTTTTGCTGCTTTGCTCTTGCTCCTACAGTTGGACTGCTCTCCAGGGACTAGGGTGAAAGCTCGTGAGCTCTTGAAGCTTTTACAGCAAACCAGTTGGAATTACTACCATTCTTCTCATCACTCCACCACTTCTGCACAAACACCAACACCAACAATATTATGTGACCTAAGCTCTCAACTTGGAACCATAACAGGCCCTTACTTAATTCATAATTCTTAATTAAATTTGCAGCAATATAATAATAATAATTATTATTATTATTACCACTATTTTCTTTCTTTCCATGTACAACTCTTCTTTTTTTCTTTTTCTTTTTGCCCTTTTTTGGGTAGTAGTAGTAGATAGTTTCTAGACTCTAGAGACCTTTGGGGGGGGGGTGTAGGGGAAGTATGGTGAATATCATCCTTTTTTTATTATATATATTTTTTGTAGTCTAGACTTTTTATGTCTGGGTGAAGATTCAATTTTCAGCCCTTACTTACTTAATTAATTAGACTGTAATTTTCACTAATTTTCATGTCCAATTAATTTTCTCTTATTCTTTCTTGTAACCTAGACTTTTGGGGGGGCGAGGAGGAGGGGAGTTGAGGATAGGTAACATAGACTCATCACAAAGATGATGATGATGTAATTATATGAGAGCCTGGAGTGAGAGATTTGAGATTTGTGCCCGAGGTCAGCAGGACAAAGGAACATGTCTCTCCCTCTGGTCAGTTTATATAAAATTTTCTGGAGCTTTAATTGTTCTATATTGTAAAACTTGTACCAGAAATCTCCTCCATCCATCCACCCACCCACCCACAAGTTCTCCTCTCATTCAGTTTCCATGGTAGTGAAAGTATTACAGTGTCTTTTTTTTGTTCACAAAAGTATAAACTTTGGATGAAGTTATTATAGCCATTAAAATTAATAGCTATACTTTAATGGCTATACTTCATCCAAAGTTACCCTACTGTGTACATGCCATGAAATTGTTTTCTGGTGGAAATGCTCTTATTACTGGCTAGCCTAAAGAGGAAATAGTAGAGATGATATGTTTACTGTAGTAGTTTAGTAGCTACCTGGTGGGCCAGTTCTACTACACCACTTATTTTATTTTCAGAAAAGTTGAAATTATTATTTTTTAATTATTTTTTTCTGGAAGAAAAAGTAAAATTATGAAAGAAAATAAAGAATCTGATAAAATATTTAGGAATATATCAGATGTTGAAATGGAATTCTCAAAATTAATTATTATTTATTAGACAAACATGTGTGGAAGTGGCCAAGGAATTTTTTAAAAAATTTTTTGCCTTCACAGTCAGAGTTTTATTTTTAAAATTTTCTAATTTTATTTATTTTTCATTTTTCTGATGTAACATTGCCATTCCCAGTCATCCCAAAAAAAGATTTAGCATTAATTCATGACAAATTTGTAAGAAAAATGGTCCAAACTCTAGAACACTAGCAAAACAAACTGCCTCAAAACTAGAAATTATTTTTGAAATGTGATGAATTTTTCTCCAAACAAATTTTTCGAATATGTGATGAATTTTTTTTCCTTTTAAAAAAAAAGGGGATTTGTGACAGGATAAACCTTTTGAGGTTGAAATCTTGCTAAAAAATTCACCACCAAAAAAATCATTAATTACTATTGAAGAGTTAAAAAGTTGAAACCACCACACATGTATCTCTCTAATTACATGAAGATGGGAGCATTTTTGCATTAGTAAAATTGTGAAATTATGATCTAGTAGAACTTCATCATAAGTTAGTCATTAATTAATCTCCCATTTTATTTCAAAAATTCCAAAAACTTCAATTCACAATAGGAAAAAGGTGACTACATATTTATATATTCATTTATTTGTATATGTGATAGGAATAAATACAAGTGTGAATAAAAAAAATTCCCCAACCCTAAAATACTTCTCCCAATCATGAAAGGATTGAGGTAAGCAGCCGAGGGCTTTACCAAGGATATAAAGATCAGTCACGACTTTTTTTAAAAAATTTTGTCCTATGATACCCAATGGATACCTACCAAATATCACGGGAAACAATTTGTCAAAATCCAAGGAGGTCTTTTACACCTTAAAAGATCAACAATAGAAATCACGGAATACATGGATTTATTTATTTATGTATTTATTTATTTATTTATTGATAAAAGGATAAACTCCATGGAAGCTTGCACCACACATATATCCAGACTGCACACACCCCATTTCAAATCTGTCAAAATGTTTGACAGTAGGACTAGATCTAGAAACTTCATGTAGTCTGTGTATGAATCCCCACTTGTTACTACAATTTGGAAGCAAAACTTCATGTCATTTGTTCTAAGTAGGACACCGTGGGTGAGTGAGTTCAGACATCGAGTTTGTTTGAAACAGCATGAAATAAATTGTTGTATTTTCTTTCTCAAACTATAAATGTCTTTGTGGATGATTAACTCATGCCAAACATCAAATGTCAGGTACGGTAGTAATAATAATAATAAATTTCTTCCTTTTAGAACGCAATCTTATGGTCATGAGATATTGTTTATGTATGTTTATGTTGCCATATCAGATCCGCTCTCCTGGATCGATTGGATCCTTGCAGCTTTGGTTGTACACTACTGCACAAGAGGTTATGCTCAATCTGCAATTGAGCATTTCTATATCATATGAGGGCAATATACTGGAAATCTATTATATTATAGGGAACTCTAAGTGGGCTACCCACTAAAATTGTGGGGGCCAGTTCTAATTGCCAGTAAGTGGTCACCCAGGAACTAGCCCTGTGATATTCCAATCAGTACAAGAGCATCCCCAGCAGTGCTTAGTATGTGACCCTGCAAAAATATTTCTCACATCCAAGTTTAGTTTATTTACTTTTTTGCAACCCCACCCATAAAACTGAAACTGGGACTGCACATACGTGGAAACTACTAATAGCAAACCACCTGGACCACTCATTATGTTTGGCCAATCAATACAGGGAGCAGCAGACAGATACTATTTATTACACTCTTCTGTACCAGGTGCACAGCTTTGCTGCGCATTTTACTAGCCTGAGCAACCTCAGCAACCTCAGCAAATTTGCAGGAGCAAAACCATTTTCCTGAGCTAAACTGGCATCATTTGACTTTTCTTCATCCAATTTTAATGTGGAGGGTCACATACTCAGCACCAGTGGGGATGCTCTAAGGTAGTCTCAAGATGTTAGTTATTGGGTATTGTGGGTTTTTGGAAGCCATTTTGTCTTAGCTGACGAATTGCCCATTTTGGTTAATCTAATTTCTATATGCTCTTGGACCCATGAAGCTTATTAGATGAGAAGCTTGATTAAGGTTTCATATTTGGTTGGCTGTGGAGTCAATAGTTTTAGGATGATCAGTAAGCCAAACTTTTGGTTGAGATTTAGGAGCATTGTGGAAATTGAAGGGTTCTTTTTCTTTTTGTGATGTTGCTGAAGTGGCAATCATCCGTAAGACAGTTTAACCCATTTTGGCTATAAAGGGCATATGAAGTAATAAAGTTGTTGGGTGATTAGCCCTTTTTTTCACAATTTCAAGTTTTGGTTCCTCTTTTTGTACTTCACCAACTACCTTCCTCTTTCTAGATTATATAGCTCATGTTGACCATCCCAGTCTAACACTAGTTGAAAGCAACTCACAACTTTTTCTCACTCCAACCCATGCATGTCTCCCTCCATTCAAGCACCTCTTTTGTCAAGGGATAGGTTTGAAATGAACATTCCGCAACATTGCCATCAATGTACCACCCTACATATCATATTGTACAAAAATGCATTTCACTAAATTTCAGATCAAGAAAATATTAGGGATGTGATAATTTTGAAGTATAATATTATTAGAGTTGACATCAAACTTTCATGATCACATCCAAATGGACATATATTGTTAGTATATTTTGGAACATTGCAATAAGTAAAAAGAGCATATCACATATAATATGTTCATGCAATATATATGTGCATGTATATGGTTTAAAATACACATGTCATATAAATGTAAGTTTATAATCATTTAAGGCCATTTGATGATGTGTAAAATGATTGAAGTATAAGTGTAAAACAAACACACTTACATGCAATGTAATGGTCATGTAAAACTAGGTAATTACATAAGACAAATATATATATGTGCAAGACAAGTAGACACCATTTTTTACATGTTCAAGTGGTTCACCAATTTTTTATCAATACACTTGAAGAATGAAGTATAAAGTGATTTCCAATATCAAACAAGCATTTGAATTGACCCATTACAAATGTCAATGTGAGTATTGGGGTTGAGTAAAAATACAATAATTATTCACACGTGTCTTAGAATTATTTACATTGGCTTACATAACTACATGTGAGAATGATTTACACTATTTCCATACCATTTTTTGGACATAAATGGAATCATATACACTTGGTTAAGTGTAAATGTAAACAATTTACATGTACATGCTTATACAAAGTAATTTACACCTCATTTACACTTACATTCACAACATTGGTCTATACACGAGCTCAACTTCCATGCTTAACCATAAAGAACATATATGAGTTTTGTGATCCTAAATCCTCCTTATAAGAGAAAAAGGAAGTGACATGTACATTTTTCATGCATTATGAAAATAAACCAACTTCTAATAAATAAGATTTATTTATGTTAAATATTCAATTTTTCCTTTGACAAAATGGATTTGGTAGCTCCTACATGGTTATTGAAAGAAGTTCAAAAAGGACCAAAAATATGTATGCTTGTAAGCATATACTCAACATACTTTTGTCCATCATCATGTTTTACCCCAATTGATCAATTACATTTGCAATAAATTTCATACATGAACATCCTTTCATTCATGACTTTATTTGTATTGAAAATTCCATCTTAGAAATTAGTTTCATGGATGTGGTCACATCTTTTCATTTATAAAATTATATGTTTATGGTCAATTGCAATATTCAACCATTTGGTCTACTTTATTTGAGATTTTTTTTCATCCAAGGTGTCAAATTTCTTTAAAACATGGGTGGCATGTATAACATTATGTCTAGCTTCATTTATTATTACATTGCAATATATGTAATATTTGTTGGGCAATGGGGTTGGGAATGTTCATGAGTGTGTATTCATTTGATTTTTAAAGTCACCTTAGTGCATGATTGTACAAAGAGAAGATGGACCTTGGGGGGACATTTAGTGTAAAGTTTGAGATCTATGTGCATCAAACGATCATTTTTAGGGGGTATTAGATAATTGTCCAACCCATTTTTTATCAACCTATTATTATTTAATTTTATTATATATATTAAAGTCACCCTATATTAATTATAATTCAGTATTTCATATTATTACATACCATATATTATAATTAAATTGATTATTTGAATAAAATATATCCTATTTTTTAACTAATTAACTTATAATTTTTACCCAACAACCATATATTGCATTCTATATTTTTATTCACGTTTTTTTTTTTTTCTTTTCCTAGTGCCCCCACCAAGTCATGGACAAATTGACCACATAAAGGCAATTGGTAATATTGTTGAAATCAATTACATGGATGAAATCGACCACACAATTTAAATTAACATATATAAATGAAAATTTTAACAATTAAATGCAATGAATCTTAGTGATAACATAATACATATAAAAAAAATTGATGACATCATAACCATTACACCAAAACATGGCATCCATGATTAGTCCTATACAACTATAGATGGTATAATTGATTAAAAAATAACTAAAAATGACATGGTGAGCTAAATTTGAATACAATTGAAAAGGACCAATTGTAAAAACCATGTTTGGGTGTAATGAAATGAATCATTAAAAATAGATGATTTTATTTTCATGGAATTTACCACATGGAAAAAAATGAATTCCATGAATGAAAAGCACAATAAAATGATCAAATATGTTAAATGGATGAAATTGACCAATTCATGGAAAGAAAATGTTTGTAATTGATATCTATTTATGTATTTGGGTGAAGCTTATAATATACATGCCTCCCTCCTTCACACAAACCTATTTCCCTACCTACAAATAAAATTTTACATTCTCCTTACCAATTTTTGCACACATTGTTTATAAATGATACACCCCAAAAAAAAAACTGAAAAAAACTTGAAAATTGATTATCAATGTTGTTCATCAAATTAATACTATAAAACTAGGGGAAATGCTCCCAAAAAAAATCTTGGAACTTTTGTAACATAGAATATGAAGAAAAGATTTTGTAAAAAGAAATTTTACCAAATTGAGTAAAAACAAAAAAAATCAAATCAAACTTGCATGAATATCAATTTAATTTCTATTATAGAAGTATGTACCACAAATAATGGAATGATCAAACACTTGTTGCAAATCTAAAAAGGTTTGCCACAAAATTTGACAAATAGAACAATGCACAACTTGAATTTGGAGATAAGAAAAGTAAAATGCAAAGGATACTTCAATATTCTAGAGAAATAAATACATAAGTTCTAAAAGACACTTTTGAATCTTCAAGTGGTGATCTTTTATATTCTTATATATATATATAAACATTTGAGGATCTAAATGTTTAAAGAATTACTCCCATCCACTTTTATAGAATTATAAAATGGTGCATTCTCCTTTCGATAGGTGTAATGCTAGTTTTAAAGGTAGGTCAAAAACCTTTAATAATCCTTCATAAGTTGATTGTTATCCAAAACTCATTAAGGTGGCACCCTTACCAAAGTGGTAGAGTCATCTTTACTAGTTGGTGACCAATATTTTAGTTACATAACATTGAAAACTCATAACTTCTTCAAGTTTGGTAGATATTTTGGTATAGTTTGTAATCATTCAATAGCTAGTTTAATCGAAAATTTTGGCAACTTATAATTTTTTCAAATAGACTCCAACTTGAGCATTTAAATTGTCCAATTTGTAACCCTTGGAAAAAGATTTCCAATGCCATATAAATCACCTCAATTGAAGTTCATCTATTGTCTAAAATTGTCCAAAAAACATTTTGGTAGGAAATTTTAGTAATTATTTTCATTAAATGATTTCAGGATGGAATTTATTTTTTAAAAGTTGAATAATTACACCATAGATCCAAAAGATGAAACTTATGTGAATAACCTTGCATGGTATTTTGATAATATTATATGCATACACCAATTTGCCCAAAACAACATATTGATATTCCACACATGATATCTTTATATGACCAAAATAATTTTGTGTATAGATCATAGCATTGATAACCAACACTTATGTGCATTTTTTAGTAGTTCTATTGGCTAGATAGAATTATTAAAAAACCCAATAGGATGTGAGCATTTGGATAAAGGTAATTTTTAAAATGTTCACATTACAATGTACCTTGTTTCTAGGGGTATGACATTGACCTACCCCTCTATGTGTTCAAAATGATTTGTAGTAGTGCCCCATAAAGTTTTCAAATGAAAATTTTAATGATAAATTGGTATAGTGACCAATTTGTTGGCTTTTATGTGGTATTTGCCTTGTTTCCGGATGAATATCATAGAATGATTACTAGAATTGATAGAAGTTCCACATATTTAAGGTTTTGAATTGCAAAGGTAGATTTCCCCCAATTGATGATTATATGTAACAAGTTATGTGGACCCTACTAAGGCTATTCTCTTCTCAAATTTGATCTCCATCTTGTAATTAGCCTTGGGCATTCCAAAATGCATAAATTATCAAAATTTTAAACCAGTCTTGAACCACTTTAATGAACTAACAATTAACATCTACAAACCTCAACCAAATTAAACACATGATTACACTATTTTTTAACACTTGAAAAAACCTTTTCAATGATGGATCATTTTTTTCACTTAGATGTCATTTGGTCCCCAAATGATGGTCTAAATGAGGGGGAGTCATTTTGGCAATTTTTGTTATGCAAATTTTTAACCTTGCAAATCATCATATATATATATATATATATATATATAGTTTTTAATCGAATGCAAACACAATGTTTAATAATATTCAATGAAATCTTTTCGCCAAGCTACATATCATTTGATTTGGACAAGACCTTAATCTTGTTTCAAAGGTCTTGGGACTTTAGGAGAATCATGATTTTCTAAGTGTGAATGAACTTAGAAACTATGAAAATTCTTCCCTTGCACTTCCACACACGTCCTACTCACCTAGGGAATGTGTTTGGGTGATGCATTGCCTTTATTTCAATTTTGACTCATTACTTTCATCTTACACCAACCTTGTTGGCAAGCCCACAACTAAAATAGAAGCACCAAAACCATCAAAGAAGCATATCAAGTTTTTTTTTTTCCCTACATTCATTTTCCCCTTAAAGACAAGAGGATTTATGCAAAAGGGATGAAACACAAAAGGAGAAGATTAAAAAGTCACCATTTTGAACCAATATTTGACTTGTTATACAAGTATTTTTGTTTTTTTTTTTTTTTTTTGACATTCAAAGATATGTGTCTTCATTACAAATTAAGTGTTTGTTGCCAACAATATTAATGTTGGTAATCATCATTTCCTTGCACAATACATAATAAAAAATTGGTTTGAATAATACTTGATTTTACAAATATTGCAAACAAGAGACAACAGGCATTAATTTTCTTGGAAGTTGAATATAGAAGGACTATGAACTTGTAAAGGATTACACAAGTACTCTTCATATGAAAAGTAAAGCTTCTCATATGGTCCATTAGTCATGAATCATATCCAATGGAGTTGGAAGCTAAAATAAAATGCAATGCAACAAGCAAGGAGATCATGCTTGCACATAAATAATGGTCTATAATAGAAGAATCACCTAATTCAATTCAACATACTTCAAACAAAGAAAAATACAAAACATGGATAAAGGAACTTGGAAGACCTTAAACAAAGATAGTACATTGATACAAATATCAACAATTACAAGGAATGCCATGCATGATAATGGCCTACTTGTGATAAGGTAAAAGCACCTTACCCTAAACCAACCCCTACTTTGAGCTCCTATGGGTGTTCAATTTGTTTTTGGAATGTGTAATTGCAATAAAAGACAATTTAAGACAACTTTAAAGATTACATGATTAGATTAGTGGCTTGGTATTAAGAGCCTTGTTTGACTATATTAAAATCATTATTTAAGATGTCACTTTGGGCACATGTGTCCTCAATTTTAAGATTTCCAAATTGGACACATGGAACTTTAGTTTAAGGATTTTTGCTTATTGTATTATTAAAAGGCTTTGTTTGATGATATTAAGGTCAGTGTTTGATCATATCAAAAGCTTGTTTTGGAGGACTAAAGATGTTACCCACACCCCCCAATCAAAGAGGAGCCTAATCACAAATTTTTAAAACCCATACAATTTATTTATTTTCTTAAATTCATAACTAATTGATTAAAAAAAGTCCGAAAACAAGAGCTTTCAGTTAAGTTGAACTTCAAATGGTCTTATCTTTTAAGGAAAAATTGAGTATAAATAAAAATTGAAATGTGATTTACTCCCAATGGCTTGCTTTGACAGTTTTAAGTGCTTCTATCTTGTTGGGCATTCCTAAGTGGAAAAGGTCCTACATGGCTTGTTCCAAAGGTACATAACTGTTTTGCCCCATATTTGTTGTACATATGAATTGTAATGGAATTGTGTTGGTATTGGTTGTTGAAGTGCCGAATATTAAACAAAGCAAGTGAAACATAAAATAGAAACCTGAATTAAAATATTATCACTTTAAAATGAGAACCCAAATAAAAACATTTATATTTCTATGCAACCATTGCATTATTTACATTGCAAATATGATTGATTGTTGATATATGTATATATTTAATGATTCTTTTTGTTTCATTGATGAGCACATAAAGTCTCAGTTCTTCAGTGATCATGCAAATCTGTACATTTAGTGCTTGCTAGAAAATGCAAGCTATTTAGGACAACTCCACCAGTGCTTAGTATTATTGTCTCTGCAAATTCAAATTGGATGAAGAAAAGTCAAAACATGCCAGATTGGCTCAGCAACGAGGTTTTGGCCCAGCATTTTTGCACAGTTTCTTAAGGTTGGTAAAAAGCACGGCAAAGCCCATTACTTGCCAAAGAAGAGTGTAATAAATATGATCTCACTATTGCTCCCTGTTTTTGATTGGTCGATCAGTTGGTTTGCTATTAGTAGTCTCTCACCTATTTGCACTGTGCAGTACCAGTTTTAGCATTATGAGTGGGGTTGGAAAAAAAGTAAATAACTAAACTTGGATATGAGAAATATTTTGGCAGGGTCAGGTACTGAGCACCACTGTAGATGCTCTTCCAAGCAATGGTCATTCCTCAATCAATCAGCACTAGTGTTCTGTGTGTACCTTCTTCACACCCTTTTACCAGTTCTCCTGTATCAATATTGATCTCTTCAAATTCTTCAGTAATTTCTTTCTTGTCAACATCTCCATTGTCATTCTTTGCTACCCATTCATTCTGCCATTGTCTCCTTGCTTATAGCTTCACCGTTCCCAGCTAGCCACCTTCGTGTCACTCGCTGATTTTTAACTTCTCTTCTTGTTGATATTCACCAGCATCATTGGTGTTTTTTTTCCTTAGCAGTTGTTCTCTCCTTCATTTGTGATGTATTTGACCTGATCTCTTTCTGTTGCCTGGAATTGATCTTCTCTGCACTTTCCACCCTTTATACAAGAAGTTGTCATCATTGAGCCTGAAACTTCTTTTCTGAGAATTGAAGGACTTGATGGGTACCTCATGATCATTGTCCTGTGTCTTGCTCAACTCATACATTTTGTTTAGTTTCCACAATTTCTGTGTCATCCTCCTCATCAATGATGTATGTTCCATCTTTGCCAATCTCCTCCTTTTCCTTTCTGCCCAAATGCTGAACTGTCTTATGAAATGTTTCATTGAACTTTGTCCTTTACTCATGTAGCGATTCATTCATCTTTGACACATTGTCATGTCCAGCTTTGTTGACCTTTGTGAAGCCTGTCTCTACGGGCTCAACTGCCTGTGAAACTGTAATTCTCACGTCTGCCACAAAATGAAGAAAACAACCCAGGAGAAGGGTGAGAGAACACCAAAAACTCTTTCAACCTTTGGAAATCAAAGAATTTCAGTTTAGAAAATTCATGTGAAAGAACTTGGCGAGGAAATTTTTTCTTACATGTCCATCCCCTCCCATGACAACATCTTGTATACTATCTTTGACACTTGTGGCTGCAATCTCTAGATCTTCTCCAATTACATCCACCACAACTCCCAAAACTGTTCAAATCCTGCACCTCTCCACTGTCCACATGTTGCTGCTGGTAAGGAGTAGCTGGGTGCACATCTAGTAGGTGTGCACCACAACTGCAGTCAGCATCTATAATTTTCACACATGAAGAAATGCAAGTCTGAGATGATAAATTTTTTGGATTTTCCCTTTGGCAAGTGGGATCCCAAAATCTTACCTTTTTCAACATACAATGTACAATATCTTTGTGAGACTGTTCAGACTTCTACAGGAACTCAATTGAGAACTTAACTTCAATGCAGATGATGAAGTCCTGGAGGCTGGTCTGGAGCTGTTCAAGTACATGGTTGTCACTGGGTTTGTGCAGCAACAACCAATGGGTTGCAAACCCCTGTGGCAAATAGCAATGCAATTACCACACCTTGCCACCATGTGATAACACAACATCCTTGAAACATAGGAATTTTGCCAATGGGTTTATCTCATGAAGCTCATGCTTTGTGACCTTCCACAGCACAACATTAATCTCAAGTTCAATTTGCTTATTTTAGTTCTCAAACAAATTAGTTCTGCAATGGATACAAGAGTATAGTTATAAGAGATTGAAAATCCACTATGAGGGATATACAAGGAACTGGGGTGGGGCACAAGAACTGTTTTGACATGTACCCCTTTGAAAAATCAAAATCACCTTCACCCTATTTGTTGAAGATTTCCAAGACAAGAGCAGCCCAGGATCCAAGAACCTTTATTATGATCTGCGAACCCACAAACCCATTAAGATAGTGAGAGATTGAATCCAAGGCGGAAATGATGTTTAGTGCAAGGAAGTGACAATTGTCAGCAGCGTACAAGTACTTTCAACACCAAATATGGATTTCTCTCAAAGAAGTGAATGGATTGATTGCAACAACAAATATTTTTTTCTAGATACGTATTGAAGGAACCTTAGAAGGATTTCTATTCCCCCTATTCTCAATTGGCAACTTTATAGAAAAAAATACAAAATGAAATGAATTGACCTCGTGGGTCATTCTCCCATTCACCTACATGGTTGTGACACAATAGTAGTAGGAGCATGACAGACTGATGTGTTATGTAATGATCAGCACCACACATATTGTGCAATGCTGAACTTGGTCATGTCATAAAATTGCTGTCCAAGTTACCAGTAACACCCATTACAAAAATAATAATAATAAAATTAAATTTTTCTTTAAAAAAAACCCATAGGGTAACTTAACTAGTTGATGAGTGAACACTTAGTGTCTCATTCATCCAGCTCTTGCTCAGTATACCTTCTTTGTATTTGGGGTTTGAAGATGAAATATAAAAATTAAATTACGCACAGAGGCTTGAAGTCGTTCAATTTGGTTTTTAAATGAGAAAAATATGCCCACACAAAGTTGGGGTGATAAAAATTGTGAAGTATAGTGCATCATACACCATGGCAGCCCATGGGAAGTTCGTTTGTCACCTATGAGCAAACAATAATACCTTGACTACCAAGCATGGCCTACTTCCGTCACTAAGATGAATGAAGAATCCACTATCAAAAATTTCAAATTTATCATTCAACTTTAAACAAAAGGTGGAGACTTTATTTTTTTAGGGCTTCTAAATCTACTATGATGGGTGTATGCACTCCAATTCACGAAAAAAATCTCAAACGATCCTCAAAAATTGTGGGCACCACTCCTTCATTTCGACAAGTGAAAATTCTTGAACCTCCTCCCTCCTCGCCATCATTCCTCGTAGAGATGTGTCAATCCTCTCACTCCACCTCAACTCCTTTCCTCTTGACCTAATGTTTTGTGAGTGCTTTGAGTTGCGTTGGTCCTCTTTTTCCTCCTGACCTGGTGTTTCATTAGTGCTTTAAGCTATGTTAATCTTCTTTGTTTCTTCCCCAATTTTCTTCTAACTTGTGTTTTATGAATGCTCTTTGAACTATGTTGATCCTCTTTTTCCTCCTAACCCGATGTTTTTTTACTACACTTGTGCATCAATCCTCTTTGTCCTTCATGGGTCCTCTCTTGTGTTTCTCGTGTGCTCATAGTTGCGGCAATCCTTTCCTCTTCAAGTGCTCACCTTCTAGTCATGAATTTTGGTGGTGGTGGCGTTCTTTTAATGCTTTGAACATTTGCATCTAATGGTGGTGTTCCTTTAATGCTTCGAGTTACATCAATCCTTTTCCCAAATGTTGATCTCATGATATTGTGTTTTGGTGTTCCTTTAATGTTCTTTGAACTGCATCAATCCTCTTCCCTAGGTGTTGACATCCTCTTTCTAATGTGCTCTCCCAACAACATCAATCTTTTTTCTGGTTCGTGTGTTTGATCCTCTTTGTAGTTCACATGTTTTCCTAGTTATGTCAATATTTTTTCTAGTGTGCTAATCCTTTCCTCCCCAAGTCCTCTCATCTTGATTATGTATACTAGTGTTCTCCCTAGTTGTCACCTCCTATAAGCTTTCTGAACTACATCAATCCTCTCCTTGTGTATAATTAGTCCTCTTAATGGGGTTTCTTTGACATTCTTCATGTCCAATTGATCTTCTTGGTGTTGCTTCCTTGGTGCTATATGTGTTCGTTTAATCCTATTGGTGGTGATTCTCTGGTGCTCTTGGTCACCAAGCTCCTTTGGAGCTCCTCTAATTCATTCATGTGAAGGCAATAAACTTTACTAATTGATAGCCTTGTGCTATTTGGCGACTTTTTGCCTATTGTCAAGCCTCATGTTGAAAGATTGTTCCACATCCAAGATTCATGCCCATGTACTTGTATGGATTTGCTTGCATGCCTACACAAAAATTGTGGTGAAACTTATTACCCATTTCCTTCATAGATGTTGAAATCCAGGTTATAACAAATTATGTTTTAGTTCATTTTTCAATTACTTTTTGAACTATTTGATCCACTACAAACCCCAAATTTGTCGTTATTTTTAATCTCTTCTCTTCCCTCTCCTTACATTTATCTTTTCTAATTTCTTCTACAGTTGTTTTGTCCATGGCATTTTTTTACATGATACTTAAATACTAATCAAATGTTACTACATGGGATTGGGAGTAATCAACTAACAATCTTTTTCCTTTTGTTTGTCTTGTAGGTAAATGAAGCAATGAAAACAAGTTGTGCATAAACGTGGATCCTTATGTTAGAATTGGTGGAGAAGACAAAACTTCTTGCAACACATCAAGGCTATCATTTAGGTTTATAACATTGGGCTCCTCTTGCTAGTTTGCAATGTTAGTAGGCCTATGTTGGATGTTTACACAGTGATGATGGTCATGTTCAAACATGTTAGGAAAATCTTTAGTTCTTGTTTTAAAAACCACTTCACCTATATACAAAACTTATGTAGTTGCACATTTTTCTCCCCAACCTTGATTCTAATCAACTTCATCATCCATTGTGTTATTTTCACTTCCTTGATCATTGATTGGCTTTGCAATGTATATTTGTGCAAGTTGAGTATTGTTGTCCATTACCTTGGGATTGCAAGGCCATATACATGTGGCCTTAAATCCAGATTTGATTTTTATTTTTATTTTTTAGTGATTACTCTAAAGTTTTATCTACCCACCCAACCAATGTTATTTTATATAGTTCCATATGTTTGTTTCTAAACATGGTTGTAATTCTAACCTTTTTAAATGTTGTCTTGACTAGCTTCAAACAATATACATTTAATGGTTGGAGATCACGTGATGTGTGGGATGGTAGGATGATCATGTATAAACCCATCTCTTGTGCTTGTAATATTGCTTCTAAAGTAACATGCCTGCCATGCCCATCTATAATTAGTACGTGTTTGTTGGTTAAGGAAACACTACTTGAAACATATTTCTTAAAGAAAGAGAAGAACTCTTTGAACAAGAAAGAAATCATCCATGTTTTTTTTTGCATTATCATGCAAGTCCTTGGTTTATAAAATTTAATGTAATCATCCCACAATCTTTTTCCATTGAAGATGTAGAACTTTAACAAAACAAACCTTATAACATTCATTACATAATTTATAGTTAACCATTCATGGGACTTGGGGATGGTATTGTAAACAACATTAAAGGTGAAAACACATTACGCATGGGCCACTTTGGGCACTTTAAGGACATGTATGTAATGTATATTTTTGCAAACATGGGTTTCACTTTTGGTGTTTGAAATTGATATTTTGATTATCACAAAGTTAATGATATATAATAATATTTGAAAAAAAATTAAAAGATTAAATTCAAGGAATAATGGGTATATTTATGGTATATGCAATATTATATATATATATATATATAGTTTTTGGATTGCACTAGGTTTGGGTTTGAATTAGTCAGCCAAAAATTGTTTAAAATGAAAATTTTAAATTAGACCCACTTCACATATCTTATCATCTTCAATTTCAAAGTGATAGTTTGTCAAAATGTTAGTTTACCACATACTTATGGTATTGCCCCCAAAAACACCCATTTGTGATATGATAATTATCAAACTCTTCACATGGTTCACAAATGTATCCCAATTGTATGGAATCACAATGTTTAATAAATACTACAAATTTCATAAAAACTTAAAATCATTTCAATCATTTTTTCAATATATATTGCAATTTTTTAGTACATTGTGACATTTTTTTTTTGGCACAAATATACTCCAACATCACATCATATTAAAATTTTAAATGTTATTTATTTCAAATTTGACTTATTTGGGTTTTTACCATAACATGCAAAAAATTGTGAAAATCCTTCATAATAATGACATGGTTGAAGTTCAAACATGGGACCCTTAGAAAAAATACAATGTGATAACAATTTTGGCCCCCTTGTAGTGTGCTTTCACCCTTTGACCCTTTTAAAACTAAAACCCATGCTTTCGCCTATTTTTCAGCTTGAATTTCAATTTCATCTTACATAATCTAGAACATAAATATGTTGATGATATAATGCTTACATGTTAATGTAAAAAGATTTGTAAATATTAGATGTTAATCCATGTGTTTTACAAACCTTTAATCCTTTTGCCTAGTAAATGTTTAACTTTCCAAATGCTTGTGCTTGAACCGATACCACCAACTATTACTTAATATATCCCATCTCAGAACAGTGTAGGCTTTATTTAGGTCAATTGTACAACCTTCATCTTCAACTATTATAGATTTTTGGATAGTTCGCATTCCTACATAGCTAAGGTCCACTTAATCATTTCATTGTCCTTTTCTGCTATGAACACACCTCCTAGCCCCATCTTTTTAAATTTGGTTTTTCCATTTAGGTGATCAAAAAGTGAACTTAAATGAATGTTCCATACTCTATCAAGGCCTTCCTTAATGAATGTGTCCCTCTTTCAACAATATCCATTGTTGTTTATAGTGCATCATCTATTCACATACCTCTTTTACATGTTGCAAATGCTCGATTCAAGTAAACTATTGGTCTTCTATTATTTGATGCAAACATAGGGGGAAAATTCTCCTTGTTTGTTGAATGCAAGTCCAACATGTTACTTCACCACCTTTGAGGCATAATTAAGTTCATGTTTAGCTTCTTCTTGGTCCCTAACCTCCAAGAATTCAGTCGGGTACATTTTGGCCTAATCAAGGGTATGCCTTTCTCTTTCTTATACATAACCCAAGAATCCAAAAAATAGTTAGTCTAGAAATTGGGCTAATGCATGTTCTAATAGATGTATAGAAAATACATGAGAATGTAGAAATCTACAAAGTCTTCCCAAACTAAATCAACATCTTTTGTTGTTGTGTAGGTTGTTTGAAGAAATCTATTAAAACGATTTATGTAACCAAGTTGATCCTTTGCTCTTTTGAATATTTGTGATCCAACATTTAAAATTATAAATTGTTGAATCTAGTGATAGTTTAAATACTCTTAAATCTTTAGTTGTAGATATGATTATTTAATATGTCTTTGAACCATTTTCTACTTTGATTTTTAGATCTAGTTTTTGTAGATCTATTTGTTCTTCTACATGCTCTACTTTATTTTTCAAATATAATTTTTGTTGATCTACTTGCTCCTCTACGTGCTCTACTTTGATTTTCAAATCTAGTTTTTGCAAAACTACATGTGGAGTTGGTGCTCCCCCTTTTACTTGCTCTACTTTGATTTTTAGCTTTGGTTTTTGCAAATTCTCCTTTAAACATGTTTTATGCAAGAAGACTTTTAAACTTGACCTATCTTCCTCTACTTTCATTAGTAGATTTGTAGTTTTCAACACTACATTATTAGAACCCAAGAACTATGAGTAAAGTTACAATTGTTCTTCTTTTTCTAGCTCTTGGAAATGACATATTTAGAAAATATTACAAAGACTAAACTAGTGTTTTGGTTTCAATTTATGTGTATACTTGATTTTGCACTAAGGTTTTTTGGAGGGAATTAAAAATGTTTTAGCATAGGAAGAATCTAGAAAAGAATTTCCTTTGGAGGACTAATCAATGGAGTTTTTGGGAATACTCAAGCATTTGATGTCCTATTGATTTTTGGGCACAATGTTTTTGTTAGGATTTAAGTTATATTTATGAACAAGCCCACGCCTTTCAATGTGATAAACAAATTCCCATAACCAAATGTTTTCTTTGCAATTTTCGTTATTGCATTTGTAAGACCAACCCTAATCCAACCATTGGCTTTGAAACGATTTATGATTTTCCTTGAATAATTTATTTCAAAAGGCACTTATAAGTAAACACTCCATACTTGACAATAATATTAACCATTCCTTTATTTTTAGTTTAATGTTTGAAGTTATGCTATTACTTTCCCATGACCAAATGGATCATATAGATAATGACATTCATTTTCTTTTAAATGCCAACCACTTTCGTGCCCCAAAACTACACACTAAATCAATATTCCATGTGAATAATTAAAAATGACTAAATAATAATAATAATACTGAATGTTCAACTATAGGAACATTTTAAAATGCTAGTAGCTTCACCCATAACCAATCACAGACATCGAGTTGATTTACTGGGGTGTCTAGTTACCGAACTTTCTTTAGTGGGGGGCATGTTTACCCTACCTTGCAAATCCAAAATTTTCTTGTGGATTTGTTAGTGTATGAATGCATAATCTACTTGGTTTTTTTAAACCTTATAATTATTGGGTTTTGGTGTTTTCATGGAGATTTAAAATCCTCCCTTTTTAGGCAAAAACCCTAATACTTAAGCTAGTTTGTCCAATAAGGCGCTTGATAATAATAATTATTATTTTGTAATTTATGTTTGATAGTATTAAAAAATACTTATTATATTAGAATTCTACATTTATATTACATAATGAAGCTAATGTGTTCAAGAGCTTCTTTTAAATTTTCAACATCACAAACTTGTATTTTTTTCAAAATTTTCAAGAATTAAAAAAAACAATTATGCTTAACCAACCGAGGTACAACAATGGTTTAGAGAATAAGGTTTTATTTTACTAGATTATTTGGATATAAAGTTTCAATTTTTTTAATTACAAGAAGAATTAGATATTCGCGGTTTGAAAGTTTGTTGCTTGTGTTTTTTTCTTTTTTGGAGTTATTTTGGGGGGTTTCTTTCGTTTATAGTGCATAAATGTGTGTTAATTAGGGTTTATGGGCTAGTACATTTTGTTCCAAGTGCCTAATCCACGTTAATCCATAATTATTTTTCCAAATAGTTAAGGAGATAATGGTTTTGACAAGTATTATGGTATAGGCCAATGTTGGGTTGTGTTCACAAAATGAGGTGAAAATTAGCCAAGTTTTCAAGCTGGTTTTCACCCTTAAAATATGGGGGTATCACAAATGGTGGTTTTCGCCCAAAAAATCAACAACTATCACAAATGGTGATACCTTGAATGAAAACCAACAAGTCAATTTTCAGTGGGCTGATAATCAACTTTAGAATAATTACCCCAAGGTATGTAAATGTTTAAGGAATGAAAACTTTCATGGGTATGAGGACATGCCAAGTTTCAATTATCAATAATAGGAGTCTATTTAACATCTAGGGCGTAGGATGGTTGGTAATGCTTATTAAGTTAATTTTTAGGTCATAAGATTTTTTAAAATGAGATTAGGGTTAGGGGTGACACCACATTTAATAATTTTTGTGCTTGGAGATCTCATCTCTAGCGTTCACATTCCATGAATATAAATAGGGTCAAGCAAAATGCTTTGGCCCCACTTGTTTTTTTGTCATTTTGTTGTTGGTTGCTTGTTGTTTTGCCTTATTATTTTGTTTTGTTGTTGTGCCTTACTATTTCACCTTATTCCTTCACTTTGTTGTGTTGCTTTGATGTTGTGTCTTGTTGTATCACCTTACTATCACACCTTGTTATTTCGCCTTGTTGCCCCACCTTTTTATGTCACTTTGTATTTCACCTTACTATTTCACCTTGTTACATTGCCTTGTTACTTCACCTTGTTGTTTTGCCTTGTGGCATCACCTTGCGAATTTGTTTCTTTGCATCACTTTGCTACCTCCCTTTTATGGCTTCACCTTGTTGCATTGCCATGTTATTGTTGCGTTGTTTCATTTTGTTGAATCCCTTCATTACATCGCCTTGGTATTGTTAAATACATTTTTGGCCTTTGTTGTTCCACCTTGCTTATTGCTTCCCTTTACTTGTTGTTTCGCACTTTGGTTTTGTTAAACCAATGCTCCCTATTGAAAAACATGAAAGAAACATCTTGTGTGATTTGTTACACATAGTTGTAAACTATTTTTATACATCATTATTAAGAGCTCAAGACCAAAGTATTTATATTGTTGTAAAGGTAGATACCAAAGGACACTTCCTTTGGTATCCTTGGAGTGTACATTAATTGTCTACAATTAGGAATACTAATGAACTCTACTTCATATCCCTAACATTCCCACTAGTTGACTAGTGTTCCATACATGCATTAAAAATAATGTTTTGGTTTTCTAAGGTTTGTTTCAACGTTCTTCTAAGACAGTATAAAAAGTTCTAACTTTACTATGTGTTTGTAAACATTTTGAATGTTGCATGGTGTTTTGTTGTTTGGCTTTAGGGACCCGCACCATGAATGTTTTGATAAAAAAAAATGTTTGTTTTGGGGTAGATGGGTATGTAGTCATGCCAAGTGCATCCATACAAGATATTTGTTTATTTCAAAGAAGACTTTTGGTTGATATATTAGTCATCATCTTTGTAGTAGGAACATAAACTAATAAAAAAATTAAAATTAAAATTTGGTCACAAGTGAAATGATATTGAATGTTAATATGTTTGTTTCTTGAATGGAATTTAGGGTTTTTAATGAGGGCAAATATTACACTTTGATTATCAAAGTAAATAGTGGTTGGTGCAATTTGAGGAAACCCTAATTCATATAATAATTTATGGATCCAAATAGCTTCAACAATTATTTTAAATAAGGCCATGTATTCAAATTTTGTATCAGATAAAACAACTAAGGTTTGTCTTTTGTTAACCCAAATCACAACACCACCTGCTAACATAAAGTAATACCCTGAAGTGGATCATCATGTATTTTTATCATTCACCCAATCCGCATCAAAAAAACTATATAAAATATTACCATTTTTTAATGTCGGTATTTAAGTCCCATGTTTAAATTGGCTTTGATGTATTGCATTGTGCATTTTAATGTTTGTTAATGAGTGAATCTCATATTGGATAAAAATTGACACACCCTCAAACTCCTTGAAAGACTCGAATGCGAATCCGAACGTGAAAATAATGGAAGAAGGAGCCAAAGTACGTTCCCTAGTTCATAACACTTTTGGGGTAAGAAGGGCATGTTGGAGCTCCAAGATGGGGATTATAAAGAATGACAAGTGGGCCAATTATTCACACAAACTTGCACACATTAAACAACATGTTGGTTAGTGCATAGTTGAAACACTTTTAGTGCACGGACAAACCACGGGCATACACAGATTCATAAGACTCACCACAAATCGAACTTAGGGGAAGCCACCACCTTTTCCCTTATAATAGTCTTTGTGATTAGCCATGGGGCTACATCCAAATGTCATTTTGTCCTGGGACTCCCAAGTTGGGAGTCTTGAAACTCTCGAAATTAAGACTCTCAACATTTTGGAGGGCCATAACTTATTGTATAAACCTCCGATTTGAATGAAATCTAAAGCAAAGTTGTAACCTTCATTGAGATCTTTCCAACACTATGTGGCACGCCACCTGGAAAAAACATATTTTGGGGAGATTATTGACTTTTAGTGGTCAAGAGTCAAATTGACACTTTGATTCCCGGCCTTTCTTTTGGCCATGAATTATGTTTTAAGTACTCATTTTAGACATCTAAGTTTAAAGAGTTTTCCAATGATATAAGGAACTTTTTAATCCAATGAATTTTGACCCTTGAAATACCTCTTTGAAAATTCAAAACTCCATAAAGATTTTAACTCCCAAAGTGGGAGTCCATTTGAGAATGTGTGAGTTCATTCCTTCACACTCCTAGGAATGCAAATGTGACTCCCAGGTTGCACTTTCAACCTGCACCTTTCCATGTCTTTACCTTGGTCGTGAGCCTAAGGCTAAGGTCGTGACAAAAATTGAACCAAAGAATTAATTATGTAAAAATAATCTAGTCATATATTTACACTATTATGCATTAAGCTATCAATTGCTTAAGCATAATGAATTGATGTCATTTGTTGCTTGTTTTTTTAATTTTGGGGGGCATCATGCTTAAATAAAAAAATTTTGGCCTCAAAGGTTGTTAAAATTAAGTTATAATTAAACATGTAACATACTAATACATCTTGTAAATAAGTTTCTTACATAATCATGAGCCATTTTTATGTGCGGTTTCGTTTAATGTGAAATCCGACACAATAATTAATTTCACCTTCATAGATCGTGTTGAATTCCTTTACAAGAATTATTTTTAATTCATGCGATAACTTGAGTTTAAGGGTTACCATGATGCCATCATCTACATAGATGGCCAACATTATGAAATCCACATCGGCATAAGAAATGATATAAATGTTGGGATCAACTTTGGTTCTTTTGAAGTTGATGTCAAGAAAGAAAATATCAAGCCTTTCATACCAAGTTTGAGAAGATTGTTTCAACTCATAGATGGATTTTAGTAATTTACAAACCATGTCGGGCTAATTAGGAGGTGTTAAACCTTTCAATGTTTCCATATAGGTGTCTTCATGCAAGATGCCATTTAAAAATGTTGTTTTGACATCAAATTAATGGACTTCATAATTATAGTGGGTTGCCAAAGCTAAAAGAATTCAAATAAAATTTATTTTGACTATGGGTGAAAATGTTTCACCATAGTCAATACCAGGGAGTTGGGTAAATCCCTTGGCTACTAGTCTAGCCTTATATTAAAAATGTTACCATTAGCTTTGTGTTTTATTTTGAAAATCCATTTGCTTTTGATAAGTTTTCAATTTTTGGGTAAAGGAAATAAAATCCATGTGTGATTTTGTTTCAAAAAATCCAACTTAACTTGAATGGCTTATTGCCAAAAAGTGGATTAAGACCATCCAATGTTTGTTAGATTAAAGTAGGCTTAAAGTTCATTAAAGTTTGATGGAGTAAAACTTTTGGGGTTTTATTTTTGTGTGGTGATTGCCCTTCAATTGTTTCAATCAATCAGGATGGTTTTTTACATTTTCATTGTGAACGACTTGTGATAGGCATTTGTTGTTGTGCATGACTCCACTCATGTGTTGTTTGGTCACTTCTCCCACTTCTTGAGGTGACATCAACCAGTTCCTCTTAGTCATGAATACTCAAGCTTGAAAATTCTTCAATAAGGTCAAGGTTTGTATTATTCACAATGTAAAGAAATGAAGAATTTGATGTAAATTTATTGTACATTAGACTCAATTGGGGAATTTGAAAAAGTGTTTAGTTGTGATTGTGAATTTGATTGAAGTGTTGGGTTTGTCATTGGCTTCAAAAAATTGGGGTCAAAAACAAAATCTTCTTCTTGAACTTCTATACTTGATGGACAATGCATTTGTGCATCATAAATGGATGATTCATCAAATATCACATCTTGAAAAATTATGATTATTCTATTTGATTTGTCCATTATTCTATATGCTTTAGATTTTTCACTATAAAACATGTACATTTTATGGAATGAGGGTTTACTTTTTGTTTATTTTCTTTTGGAAGTAAGGCAAAAGTTTTGCAGCCAAAAAATTTCAAGTGTGTTAATGTGGGTTTTATTCTATACCATACTTTGAAAGGTGTTTTGTTATTTAAAGCTTTTGTGAGACTTCTATAAATTGTACGTAATTGGCGATATTTAATGTTTCACCCTAATATGACTTAGGAAGATTAAAATGAAAAAACAATGCCTACTAAAGTTCTATTTTTCCTTTCATTGACACCATTTTGCTAAGGACTATAAAGAGTAGTAAATTGTCTTGTTATCCCATGATCTTGACAAAAAAATATTAAAATCATTAGACTTGTATTCACCTCCATTATCTGACCGTAAGATTTTGATTTTCTTATGAGTTTGAGTTTCTAACTTGTTTTTTTAAATTTTGAAACTTTTCAAATGCTTTTGATTTATGTTTCAACAAATAAATTGTAGTATTTATCATCAATGAAAGTTATAAAATATGGACATCTTGTGTGAATATGTGTTTAAAAAGGACCAAAAATATTACTACGAATAATTTCTAATATTTCCATTGCCCTTGAGGTATTTTCTTTCATAAACTTAACTCTATGTTGTTTTCCTTTAACACGTGAAGGACATTGAATTAATTTTTTTTAATCCAAGGACTCCACACCTTTGGACATAGATTGTATTTCTTTCAATTTTCTTTGATTGATATGACTTAATCTCATATGCCATATATTTGATTTATTCATATCTACTATGACTGGAAGAACATTTTCATTCATCTTTTGCTTGTTACTGACCTTAGCTTATATAGATCAGCTTCAAGAATACATTGGGTTATCTTAATTCCTTTAGAGTTTTTCAATATATGTTTACCATATTTAATAATGATTTATCCTCTTGCTTGGTCAAGTTGCATGGCTGAAAATAAAATTTTCCAAAGGCTAACCACATGTAATACATTTCCCATTTCTTTTATTTGACCATTATTCAATTTTATTGACACATCCCCTTGGCCAATTATTTGGTGTGTGGTGTTGTCCCCTAAGAAGATTAGTCGTCCTTTCTCCAATTTATTATATGTCACAAAGGATTTTTTGTCATGTGACACGTGTCGGGTTACCCTAGTATTAAGATATGAAGTATTATCATTTCCACCTTCAACTACCATGGCAATAACAAATAATTTGTTGTCTTAAGTAGCAATATTTGATTACATCTTTGTTGTTTTTTCAACATTAATTTTTATTTTGCAATATTTAATTGCATGACCAAGTCTTTTGCAATGGAAGCATTTCATCTTTTTCTTTGTATCTGGTTTTAATAAAGTAGATGTGGAGGCATTTTCTATTTCTTTCCCCTTAATATTTTTGTGAATGTCAAGCTTTCCTTTCCAAGTTCAATAAGTTTCTCACCTTTCATTTTTATTTTTTGAAAAGAATTTATGCTTGTGATTTTTTTTCATTTTTTGTATATGTTTTATTTATTTTCATTGCATTTTTTTTTCCCTTTCATTGTTTTTTGTTAACATATATGTGTGAGGATTTTTGGCTACTAAAAAAAATTGCATGCCTCACATTCATTATACATTTGCAGTTATTTCATAATGTATATGGAAGAACAATTCTATAAATGGTTGTAAATTTTTGAGCTCTGTTTGCTTTGATCTATGTAGTTCATTCAATTAGAATATTATAACACAAACCCTTTTGTGAAACACATTTAATTTTAGCGATTTGATCCCATCAATATTCTTTTGTGAAAAATGCTTTATTTGGAAATGTAACAAGAATTGAAAATGAGTTTTGTAAAATTCTTCCCAATGAAATTTCTATGGAAAAGGAACATATTATAAAAGCTTTAGAAAAAAATTCAAGTTTTCAAATAAAACTAGCTCCATTCATGAAAGGATGTAAATCAATATTGATAAATTGCATGCTCAAATAGTCTTTTGGAGACCTCATAACAAATTTGCATTATATTGGGTTCTTTACCATGTAAATGATAATAGGTAGTGGATGGAAAAATTCCTCAAGTTATGTATTGCATGTTTTGTTACAATGGTCCAATTAATGCATTTAGTTTGGTAAAAACTCAAATAAGGAAAGGAATAATTCATATTACAAAACCAATGGAATAATGGCCTTGAAAAAACATGTGGATGCAAATCATGTTGTGATTGCAAAAAAATGTGAGGAGGGAATCCTTTTAAAAGATCCTTTCAAAAATAATGATGTGCAATAAAAATAATTCTTACAAGACCTTGGCCTTTTGGTTGTCAAAAGTCACTTACCTATTCAAATTGTGAAGAGTACATGGTTAAAGCGTTTTGCAATGCACTTATGTCCAAGAGTTATGTTTCATTTGATAAAATGTTATTCATAAGAGGTGTTGCCCAATTTAGTGGAGAAGACAAAATAAGAATATGTTTTGCCAAAATTTGTAGAATGTTATTCTACCACAACAAGTTTTAATGTATGGATCTCAAAAGGGAACACATGATATTTTTGCTCTAGTGATAATTTTTTTAAAAGGTCGATTGGCAACCAAAACATATCACAATAGGTTTGTTTGATGCAAGTGAACAACAAGACAAGTTTTGATAAAAAAACTAACTGCATGCTAGATGAGTATGGATTAAGAAAGAAGATTGTTGCTTGTGTTAAAAATGAAAGGGCAAACTTGTCGCAACCCTAGCCTTGGCTTGCGACCAAGGCAAGGGGGGGGTTGCAAGGTTGCGGGCCTAGTAGTAGACCTGGGAGTCACATCACATGCTCCCGGGAGTGCAAAGAGTCCAAAGAGTGTGAGGGAGTGAACCCTCACACTCCCAAGTGAACTCCCACGTTGGGAGTTGGTGAGAGTTG
>Ga0116231_10002203_pt1 | contig 40780 bp, 33 predicted proteins | sample S1TSphgellanicum_2_FD_89695 | JGI IMG/M metagenome (GOLD analysis project Ga0116231, IMG submission 89695) | Host-associated microbial communities from peat moss isolated from Minnesota, USA - S1T2_Fd - Sphagnum magellanicum MG | ecosystem: Host-associated > Plants > Peat moss > Unclassified...
CCTCGTCGAGATCTTTTCAACGCCATGTCGCACGCTCAAATCGGACGTCGGGAAGAGGTCGATTCCCGACTTTTAGTGGTCGGGAGTCAAACTGCCAGTTTGACTCCCGGCCCTTCTTTTGCCTATAACTTGAGCTGCAAATGTCCGAATTGCCAATGCGAGGGCATTTTCGATATCTACGTTTCAAGACCTTTCCAATGACATTAAGAACACCCCAATGCGAGGTGTTTTGCCCCTTGCTATCGAGCTTTGAACTTTCGGGAGTCTCGGAAGACTTCCAACCTCCAACTTTTCCAAGTGTTGGGCTTCACCCCCCACACTTGGCCAAAATGGGGTTGCGACACTTTTGTTTTCACATGGTTTTAGATGTTTTATTCACCGCATTACACATTAGGCTTTTCTTGTCCTTTAGCCTTTGGGGTGTCACATTGCATTTATGACTAGTGTTTGGATCCTATGGGGTTCCATTTTTTTCATTATGTTCATGGTGAAGAAAGGATGTCTCACATGATGTTGTGTGAGATGTTTTTGTAGCCACTGCAAAATATGCGAGATTTCATGTTTCACAAAAACAAACTTATGTTCTTCTACCCTTTGCCTTGCAATCTTCACATCATCAAATCAACATTGTGTTATTAGTCGACGATGTCCACACATTGGCATATGTTGTCATCACCAACCCCATTTGAATTGATTTGGTTTTGGGGGTTGCTATTTTTGTAAGATTGTTACAATAGTCATGGTTGAAGCAAAAAATAATCTTTATCATGATCAACTCCCAATGGACATGTTTATCCCTTTGGTTGTAAAGGTTTTCAAATGTTTACACCAGTAGGTGAATGTGTTTATTCATTAATGTGCCAATAAGGCGTGGGGAACGAAAGGCATTGGAGGCCCTCTTCTTTCAATATTACACACATTTTATAGGTAGAAGGTGTCAATGGCATTGTATCGTGCATAGGCAATCTCTATTTTGAAACATGTTGTAATAGGTGAGGGTTTGTCTAAACTAAATGTCCTTTTAAGAGGTCCTCCCATTTTTGTGTTTGATATGTTTTTTGCGATAGGAAGGGGTTTGGGAACTTGATGTTCCCCTTGTGGTTCGTTCTCTTAGACGGTTCATTTGCATTCTTGGACATGGGTCCTTCCATTTTGTTCCTTGTTTTCCCCCTTTTTTTGGTGTTTTGGTTTATTTATGGTTGGCAAGGTGTCATCATTTTGGTATGAACTTAATTATTCCAGAATTAGAGACCATGTGACATGTAATTAAAGCCTAGGTGTGTTGCTCATTTGTGTAGTATGTCTACATCCGCGATCTTGGTAAAATTTACCACCTTTTTTTTGTTTTTCATCATTTAAGGAAAAGATGTGGATGTTGTATGCAACATCGCTTAGTCATGGTGGGTGCAACACCTTGGATAATCTCAAACATTTGGGGTGGTGAGGTTTGGAATGATGTTGGTTTTTTGTGTTCTTGAAAAATCCAAGCACAACAAGGTGTCGTTTACGCATTATGAAGACTTGTGGAAGAGGAGCTCTTTGGTTGGATTGAAGAGGCTCAATGGGCATATAAGTAGAGTGTTGTTGTTAAGAAGGCATATTCGATTCTTAGAGATGGCTAGTCAATGATTTTGAATGTTTTGTCTTCTTTCCACCATGTGGAAATTTTGGAATTGCTAGCTAGGAGTAATGCTAGATTATTTAAAGGCACTGGGAAATGATGAAGAACCATAGGGGTCAGTAACTTGCCTATGTTGATTCCACTTGCTAGTGTCTATTTGATTCTTTTGGTGTGATGTGAAGAAATGAAATTGTTCTAGGAGCGAGACTTGCATCAATGGGAGCTCCGAGGTTTTTAGCATTTTGTTTCTACCAAAATGTGATTTGAGAGTAGTCATAGGATGCTGATTTGTGCCCTATAAACGCTTCTATTACATGGTGTTGAGTGAGTGATGGGTGGGTGAGAGCGTTTTGTTGTTTTGTGGTTCTGGATTTTTTTTAAGTTGTTTTTTGAATGTCATGTAATTCTATGGGTTCAGGAATTTTGTTCGGAGTGTGCAATGTGTTTTGGGTTTTGTGTATTTTGATGGAATCAAAGCTAATAAGGCAAAGATAGCTTAAGAGAGCAGATTTGAAACTATTTGATCCCATGATAGTGCCTTAAATTGCCAAGTATTTACTCCAAGAATATGTACAAATGATGTGGAGTTACTCTAGATCATCTCATTAATCTAATTTCTGCACTGATTTCCTTCTTCTCTTCAAGTTTGTGTAAAGATGAGTAACCTCGTGTGCCCTGTTCTTTTTTGTTACAAACTATTGATTTGTATGCTTTAAAAAAACATGAAAATCGAAGAACTGTATATGCATTTATCAATAAACATGCCAATATTTTCAAAAGCAAGTGGCTAAGCTGGCTGTATGCTTAATGACTTTTGCATCTCTGCTTTCAGATGGTGCTGTTTTAGACGTGAAACTCTGATTAAGAATTCACCAAATGGTCCTAGTATGGGATCAGTCATCTGCAATGTACTTAGGTATACACCTTATACACACTGTGTTAAACAAAATTTGTGCATTTTCTCCAACTTCCATAGGCCCATCAATATTGATAATCATGTGGGAGAGGGGGGTCGAATTGGCTTGCAGATGGAGCCCATCAAAGAATGAGTAAAGGAGAGAACAAGCCATTTACAAAAGGTTGCACTATTGTAAACTGATTACATGAGTTTTCAGTTTGAGATTTTAGGGTTTAGGGTTTAACCAATTTAAAAAATGACCAAATTTGTTGGGGGAGAAAAAAAACAATGATCCCAAGACTAATTTCAACATAGGATGTCTAAAAAATTCAAAGTTGTATAGGTTCCTACTCATGTGCAAGTTCAGCCAACTTGCAACACCCTCTTTGCTCAGTAAAACACATTTTGCCAACTACAAAGTGCCATACAAAGAGGAAAGGAAAAAAAAACAAAAAAATGCAAACATTTTATGCATATTATTAATCAGGCCTGAAGAAATCAATCAGCTAGCCTAGTACAATTATTTATCTCAGAAAGGTGCCAAGAAGTCAAAGGAAATAGAAGGGCAACCTTTCAGCCGTTGAAATCACTCACTCACTCACTCAAGAAGTTAGTTGAAATTGGTTGAAGTTGAACATGGGGTGGGATGGCTCAAGTTTGGTTTGTGCAAATGAGCTTGTTGTCATCATCATCATCATCACCTGCGTTTGTTTGCGCACATATTTCATTCATCATCCCTCCCCCTAATTGTAAATGTCTTTCTGTTATATGGGGCCCATGTCAGAACTCTGAACCTCTCTCTTACAACTGTAAGATTGCCTGCCGTATGCGCGGAGACAGCGGGAGTGAGTGTAAGTAAGTATGGATTGCAGCTATTGAAATTTCACCGAAGGCGGAGAACCACCGCTGCAATAGCATCAGCACATGGATATACACATATATGATAGTGGAATGAGCTTTTCATTGAATGACTTCACAACTGCATTGATGTTGCACGCAGATGATGCGGTGAATCATTGGTGTGAAAAAATATGTGTAGGAGACAAATTGTCACCATGTGCAGTACTCAAGTATTCTGTGTCAGCCTCATTTGTTTTGTATTTTTTTGTGGGTTCTAGGTGAATTTTTTTAAAGAAAAATTAGAAAATTAATTTATTTTTGGTTGTTTCAATCTTCAGAACTTGTGGGGTTTTTTTTTTTTTTTTCCAATTTCATTTAATGTTACCAGAGTGCCAATCATTAATAACAAGATTTAGCCACAGTTGGCTATAGAGCAGATCTCACAGTAGATTTTTTTTCAAAATCCTTCTGTGACTACCAGCTACTAAAGCCTAAGGTAGTAATAACCTGGCGATTAAAATTTATTCATTTTTTGAAATCTGGCGAATTTAGGTCATTAACCCTGGCCAGAAGTAACCCAAAAAAATAATCTGCGGATTGCTATATTTTGGTTACAGTAAATAGCCAGAAATATAGAAGGACCATTAAAAAATTTGTGTTTCGTTTCTGGATTATAGCCATATTTGGCTAAATCCTCTTGAAGATGATCATCACTTTTCTTACATCATCCTATTGCAATTGCCACTTTGGCTGCATTAAAAAATTCCCCAATTTTAAAAAAAGAAGAAAATACTCTATTTTGCCCAAGACACTCCTAAAGATGAACTCCAAAATTCAAACACAAACAAATGAGAACGCCATTCACACCGAACTGAATTCTAACAACAATAACAATAAATTTTAATATTAGAACATACTTGAAAGTTGAAACCTACACTACATAGTAGCTTTTTTTCAAATATCCGGGGGATGTCACCAATTTGATATATGCTTTGGTCCAAAGGCAAGTTCTATTAAAGCTAGGACAATAATACTAGTGGTGGTTAGTTAAATGCTTTTTAAATATTAACACCCTATTATTGCTCTAAGGCCCTTTTTATAAAAAAAGGATTGATCAATATTCTGAAAGAGAATTATTGATGAAAAATAATAATAACGAAATATGAATATACAATACACAATTCATATTTCATTTTGTAATAAAATTGAAAATTTCAAATATTTGAAAACCTTTGTCCATTCATTCGATCCAACAATTTATGAAATATATATGATATGAATGTAAGGCAATAGTGTCGTTTTTCTAGTGTTGTGACAAGGCACATTACAAATCATAATGGTTTGGCCCCCTGCATAGGAACTTTTTTTTTAAAGTTCATACCCACCGGGCATCACAAAATAAAATTTTAAAAAAGAAGCAACGAAGCTTTAAACAAGTAATAATAATAAGGGCCTATGGAGAGGGTGCCTGGAGAGGGCGCCACCAGCACCGGGGTGCGAGACCCACGCCCCGGGTTTGGGAACCCTAAACTGTTCCCTAGGGCCTTTACCTATGGTTTCAAATTGTTACGGGCTTTCTTTATGTGCTTCCAAAACATGAATATGAATATGAATATTCAACTACAATTTCTTTTGAGGATTTGATATCATTTTGAGTTGCAATTTTTGCCCTCTTTCTCTCACATGTGACCATTACTTGCTGGAAATTGTAAACAATGACCAATCACTTGTCACATTAATGCAACCATGTTCAGAAAATTGGCCTCTGTAATCCTCCCCTGGCCTGGTGGAATAATAGGTTTCAGGTCAGTGCATTTTCAAGGCCAGAACATGGTTGCAGGATTTCAGCCCCAAGGACGAAGTTGTCAATCAATATTATTATTTTTTAGAGTTTGCTTGACTTTTTTGGCTCTTTGGTCAGCCACTCTTGTACGTGCTCCTGAGTCCTTAGCCACAGAAAAAGCAAGACCAGTTTTTTTTTAAAAATTTAATTAAAAAATTTGATAAATTTATTTAAAACTTTAATTTTCATTTCAAAAAATTATAATTTTAAAAATCAATTTTTTAAAAAAATTGTGAGGTAGCCACACTGGTGATCAAATTAGCCAAATTTGAGAAGAATAATGCTATATTTTGGCAACCTGCTTGAACCTTTTTGTCTAAAATATGGTGATTTCAGAAAACATTTCCCTCGCAATTTGAGGCTTTTTTTTTCCACAAACATCCTTTATATGAGTTGCACTAGATTATTCTTTTTTGTTTGGCAACTGGAGAAAAATTGCCCCCAAAAAACACACCATGCAAGCCCACTCACAAATTCCTCCAAAATGGCTCTACTCAATGTTGGTCTCGCAATCAGGCCTGTACACGGGTATCAACACTGGTATCAAGGACCCTATCAAGCTGATATGACCAGACGCAATACCAACCTTCTACCAATATGTGCCTTCTAAGGACTTGAGGTAATAGCGGGTATATACTAGTGTTGGTCTGGTATCAACTTATATTGATACCAGCTGGTACTGGTATTAGGTTCAATACTGATTTTGGCAGGTATATGGCTGGTATATAGACTGGTGTGAGACGGGTATTACCTCAGGTCCCTACCAGCTGGTACTGGCCCTATTAAGGGGGCTACCAGACTTTAGGTCATACCAGAATGGTCACGTGTTTGATACCAGTGTTCATACCAGTATTGATACCAGTCTCTGATGGTATATACCAGACCAATACTGGTATATACTTGCCTTTATACTAGTTTTAATACCAGGTGTATATACCTGCCTCATACAGGCCAAAAATCAGTCTTGGACCCCATACCAGGACCAGGCTAGTCTCAAAGTTTTAAAAGGGTCCCAATACCAAGACCAGGATGGTATGGAAATTTGAAAAATAACTAATACTAGGAGACCTTAAATTGGGCCTTAGTAGGGTTTAGGCCACTTGTTGGTCCTGGACCCTTATCTAAAGTGGCCCTAAAGGAGCTCTGCCCCAACCCTCCCAATCCCCCATAATTTGCAAGCTTGTTGGGAGAAACAGATTTGGAAAATGTATCTAAATTTTAATAACCTGGAGCGGCGTAAGTATTTTGGAGGATTAGCCACAAATCAGTTTCATACCCAAGGCCCCCAAATTGACATCTCCTCCACACCAGTGTTTGGCGACAAAAATGGGGCCACCAGATTTTTGGGGAAAATTTTGCCCAAATTCGCCATATTTAGACATTAGTTCCTAGCTTTTTGCCAGAAGATAGCCGGTTTCTTAACATTTTCCATTTACCTCTCTGACCCGTAGCCAAATTTGGCTATGACTTCTTGCCAATGGTCACCAGCCCGAACAAAATTGGAGATAGAGACAGTAGGTGGCGGGGGGGACCAACAAAAGAACATGGTGTGGAATTTCGTCAAAATGCCCCCCAAAAAACAGAAATATTCTAGTTTTTTTCCTGAAAAAATAGCCAAATTTTGAAAAAATAAATAAATTTCGCCACAATTGTCTTCTGATTTTAGTTGGTAGCACATTTTTTAACTAGTTTTTAACTGTTTGGACAGGTTCTAAAAACCTGTAGCCATGTAATGCTAAATCCCTCTTCGAACACTGGCCTGACACAACATCAGAATAAATAAAATAAAATAATAAATAAATTATTATTTTAAAAAACTGCTTCTTTCATAACCAGTTAGAAAATTAATTGAACTGCATTTTAATTGGTCATTTTGGCACAACTTGATTTTAATAGGTCATTTTGGCGCACAAAAATTGCCAGTGAAGGGACTTGAATGCAAGAGAGTTGATTGATGCTGGGCATTGAAAATTTGAACCCATGTTGCTGCCATGACTCCCAACAAGTGCTTGCTTATTGATGGCACTTCAATGCTAGGATCCCTTGGCTTTTGTATAAGTACTAGTTTATCATTGCAGCTCCTGACTTTTGCCAGCCCACATTAATAGCCATCCTTTGTCCCCTAATAAGTTTTACCCCCCCACACACACACACAATCCAGATCTTGTGGGTGACATAAATCCAAACTAGTAATGATGTGAGGCCCAGTTGGTAGTAGACAGACTGGGCATTTCAGACACATTTTTGACTGAAAAAATGGCATTTATATCTATTATTATTAATTAGTAATTATTTTATATTTAGTTATTTATTTTCCCAGAAGGAGGCGTTTTTTCTAGACATACACATCTGGAGTTGCATGCATAATTTCAGGAGATATGGTGTATCTTACAACCCATTGAATTATTCACATTTTGGAGATTTGCTTGCCATTAAAGAGAACCACCTAAACACATGGTAGTAGGTAGTGGAAATGCCTCATTTCCAAAATGACTTATTTTTCTTGGGATAAATGTTAGAAATTCTAACATTTAAATTGGGTTATTCACATTTTTGGACATTTGCTAGCCATTAGAGAGAACCACCTAAACACATTTAGGTAATAGGTAGTGGAAACCTCTTTACCTAAATGACTTATTTTTCTTGGGATGAATTCTACCATCTAAAGGTTCACTCACTCACAAGAGGGCTACCAGTTATATTTTTTTGTTCCAATTAACCCTCTCTTTCTTTGAGTGGGGTTTTAAATGATCAAAATTTGTAGAGAAAATTAACCCCTTTGTCATTCAAATACAAAAAATTGATAAAATTAAATGATGGGTGTTGATTGAACCTTTCATAGAGGCATTTCACCCCAAAAGGGAGAAAATACATAAATGGTGTAGATGGATTCTATGATTTCAATGGTTGAAATGCGATTATCATTGGTGAAACCCCAGCTCCTCAAAATTTGGAATAAGAGATGGTCTTTTACCAAGAATGCTATTAGAACTTCTTGAGAACATAAGGGAAATTTATTAAAATCCTTTTATATCCTAGCTACTTGCTTGAACAATGTTTAGAAAAATGGCAAATTTTCTTTCTTTTTTCAAATTTTGGAATTTTTTTTTTGAAAAATATTTCACCAAATGGTGAAAAGCTGCCAAAAAAAATGTTGGGATAGAGTGGGGTTAGTTTTTTTTTTTTTTCATCCCATTTACCCCCATGGTGTGAATGAATGAACCTCTAGTAAGCATAAGGCCTACATCAATGTTCATACTGTAGATGTAGGATACACGATAAGCCTATTTTTTTCCTCGGTAAAGCGTGGGCAGTTCAAAAAACAGAATCCTTGTTGATGCGGGTGTTTCATTTTTCAAAACACCCACTTTTTTCCCCATGATACCCGGTGGGTATTTACTGGGTCTTACTGGAAGTTTTTTAAACAAAAAATTGGAGCAGGTCATTACCTACACTTAGTAAAGCACTCGGCCTTAAGGCTTTTCTCAACTCTTAATTGTTTGGTGTCACACCTTTAAAGTTGAGATACCTTATTAGTCTATGATGGAGCAAAGCAATGAGATGAGCATTATTAGGATTAGTGTAAGTTCTATTCAGAAAAATTTCGGTCAGCAATTAAAATATAGTTTCAGTTAGACTTATATATGCAATACAACAAATAGTAGGTATTAAGTTAACCCCTTGTGGCTCATCAACTCACAATTTGTATTGTGAGGAGTTAGGGGTTAGGGGTACAAACTTAGTATCCAAACATTCCAAGCTTGGTAGTACTAGACTATTGCTCTCCACACATGAGGAGAACCCCAAGTGGAGAGGGGCAAAACATACACCTTTTATTCATAAATTTCAGGAAGCAATTAGAAGGGAGGAGGGTCCATAGAATGGGCTCCCCCTTCTTCTTCTTGAAAATGCCATGGTGTAGCCAAGTTTAATCAAAGCATTTGACAATTGTGCAAATCATAATTATTTTAATTTCCTTAACAAGTTAGATGGCTCACTATCTAACTATGCCAACCAAGATAATGGATGCCAAAGTTGAGTTTAGCACCTTGGCCTTAAAATAGTGCCTTTTGTATTTACATAAGCAACTTGCAATCCATAAGAAGTAAAGCAAAAGACTATGAGGTAAATCAATGAGTTGTTAGTCAAAGAGAAAGGCATTAAAACTAACATTAGGTTAATTTTGATTGCTCTATTTGAATCAACAATTTCTTCAAATGATAGTTTTGGTTAGGTGTAACGTTGAATATTTATGTCATTTCATTTTGTTCTCATGTGTCAGAAAGCTCACCAAACAAATTAAATACCTCAATAACCCATGATGTAGTGGGATGGTGTTTCCACCAAATCGTTATTGCAAAGCAAACATGTAAATTCAAAACCCATTCTAATAAGTCAAGAACAGGGCTTTTTTTTAGAGTTAGCCTAATTCCAATGGTGATCTTCCTAAGTTAGAATGAGTGTCAAAGATGTTTAAGCAATTCCTTTAGTCAATGAAGTTCAAATTTGTCAACAACCATTTCTTACATCCAAGGCAATGATCGTTAATTTTCATGAATGTTGAATTTGTAACCTTAACTAATTGTGTGTGTAACAAAGAAGTTCATCCCATGTTTAAAAAATTATTTTACTTTCAATCATTGGGATCCCATGGGAATTATTTTTTCCAAAAAACCATGTAGGCCTTTTTTAATCTTTATTTGTTGAGCATCATAGTCATACAAGTCAAAAAGTTTGGAAGTTGTGGGTTGAAATAGAAATTTGATTCATGGAAGTTCAAGCACACAAATTTTCATTTAAGTGTTTCCAATTGGAGTTAATTGACATGAAGTGTGAGTGTTTTTGAATTTCAACACCTCGATTAAATGGTTGTGTACTTCAATAACTTTGTACATCCAAATAGGCAAATGATCTTCAATTCTTAGTCCTTCAATATTAACTTAGAATATGAGCCATGTTTTCCCAGGTCCCATGGAGTTGAGTTCAAAATGAGGTATTGGGTTTTATAGTATGTTCATTGTTTTCAATCTTATTCCCATTTCCCTCAAAACTTTCTAGCATCTTTTTGAATTGTCCCACCATTGTTGAAGTCTAAAGTAGTCATATTTAATTAATTGTTTGGCTCCCTTAGTGTCACTAAGTCTAAAAGGTACACTTACGATATCCATGATTTTGAGGTTTTTGAATATTAACTAATACTTTAGGACTTCTTGTAAATTTATTGATCCTTTCTTCAATAGACGTTTCCTCACACTTCTCCATGTTTCCAGAATTATTATCCAAAAATTTTAAGTACATTTCTTCAAATTTTTAACAAAAAGAAATAGTCAATGGCATCCTTTGCCACACCTTCATGTTAAGATAAATAAAATATAGTTGCCCTTTCATTAAAAACTTCCATGGCTCCTCATCAAACATTTAGGATTTTGATTAATATAGTTTGAGCCCATGTTTGTAGATTTAAAACACCAATTTTACCCAAGGTTTGAAGTAGTATTAAAATGTTTCACTTAACTTTTTGTCATAATTATCTTTTCAAAGCTCATCCAAATGGAATTGTAAACTAAATTTGTCAATTGAACACACATGTTAAGTGAAGGGCTCCAACAAGTTGAATGACAGTTTGTAAGGTGATCAAGTAGATGTAAAGGCATGGAATGTGACGAGCATTTGTAGGTTGCATTGGAGTTTTTGATGATTTAATGAACTTGGAAATAAGACCTCAATAATGAAAACCTAAACTATAATCAACATCATGAACATAACTTCAATTCCACGTTATGACAAAACAAAACATCATAGATAAATAGACCAAAATAATAATGGACTAAAGGGGGTCACGCCCTAATCCTTTTATATCTTGTCCATTGCAACCCATTTTAGTTGTGCACAAGCCACACACATACCATACCATACATGCATGCACACATTAATATGTATTACCAATACAAGTTGCATAAATAGTTGCAAATCACCAACATTAAATCCAATAGTAATATTAAAAAACCAATAATCATGTAATGTATAAATTTTAAAAGAAAAGCAATTCCAACAAGGTAAAAAAAAATGGGGTGGAAATCAAACCTCCATTAGTTTATATTTTTGTTTATGAACCTTACCAAAAATTGGCATACATAAGTTATGAAGCTAAAATGCTTTAACTACCAACAACTATAACATCCTCATGCCATTGTAAACTATTGGCACAATTAAAACATTAAAAAAGATCATATTTAAGCACTAAAAGTTTTCCCTGCCTTCAATCTTGCTACACATTTTACAATAAACCATAATTACTTTTTCATCACACCCTACTTTTTTTAGTTGCAAACAATACTTTTTTTTCTAATGTACATCTATTTCATTCCTTGGCAACAAAGCAAAAAAATCTTGTTTTTTCTCACTTCTGGTTTACCATTCTTCCCATTGCCCTCATCTTCACCATTCTTTTGGTGAGTGAGAAAAAAGTTCATCATGAAGACAAATAAACAATGCAAAAGATAGAAAAAACAAACAACAATCACAATTATAAAACCTTTCAAATTTTTTTGAAATAGTAAATTGCCCCCAAGTTTGACCATTACATGAAGTTTGCAAATGCATTAAAACACAATGAACATTGTACTTTTGTGTAATGTAAAAAATTAGGAAGGTTTTTGTGTGACATCCATGTAGCTTTGGGAAGAGAAAAGGAATATTGATTTATATTTTTGCAAGTTCTAGTTCACTCACCCTTGCAACGATCTATAGTTTGATGTCATGAAGGCAAAAAATATATCATGTTGCTCATTATTATTGATCTCCATGATGGACAATAAAGTTTACAATCCCTTTCATGTTTAAACTACAATTCAAGCACAAGATCTTTTTTATTAATGAAAAGCGATGATCATTTGTACTAACCTACATTTTAAAAAACCAATGAACCTCAATAGTAGAATGAAAAATGGATGTAATATAAAAGGATGCAAGGTTGAAGAAAGACAACAAAGTGAGTTCATAAAGTAGAGTATTAAAAAGGAATGATTACAAATATTGAAAAGATGGAGAGGGGGAGGTGAGGGAAATGATGTTAAGTGGTTCCCTATCAACATCTATGAAATAGAAAATGAACGGAGGTTACACTCAACGAGATGACTTTGACGCTTACATGGTGCCCTTTAATTGCATAATAAAAAATGTGACAAACTTTACATCCAACAATTCAAAATTTGGCAAATTGGATGTTTGAGATTCTTGGATTTAACAAAGGCATGTAGAAAGGCCCATTGGGAGCTCACCACTTGGAAAAAAATCACAAAAAAAAACCCCAAGGCATCCACCATTAAAATAAACAAGTAAGGAAATAATAAACGTCCTTGTTTAGCAAACCTAAAAAGATGAAATGGTTCATTCCTTTAAGTCTTCACTTCCATGCAAGAAGTAAACCCAAAATAAATAGTAAAGGCCATTTCACCTAAAAGACATCAAATTCCAAAATCTTGACATGATAAACTTCCAATATCGCAAATTTCAATAGAATTTATTCAAAAATCATACAACAATATATCTATGGAAAATCCATGGGCTTCAAAATGTAAAACAACACAAATATATATATATATATATATGTATGTATTACTTCTATATAAATGATGTGTCTTTCCTATGTTTGATGTTTTGATGTGAAATACATCAACTTATGTTTTAATTAATTTCATACAAAATTTGTATGAACCTATGAGCATAGAAGACTTGTGATGGGGTGCTACAAAAAAAAACCTTGATTTATTTTATTACAAAATAGAATAAAATTTTAGTAACAATAAACCAACTTTTGATTCTTATTTTTGGCCCACACCACATGCTTTCATTCAATGGTCAAAAGATATTGTTCAAAACATTTCTCCCCCTACAAAATTGGTCTAATTAAGTTTAATAATGATAGCAAATTATTGTAACATATTATGAAAAAAAAGGTGTTTTGTAATTAGCCTTGCAATTCAATTTTTGAGATGCATTGAACACTTGCAACTCACTATATTTATATGTTGTGAATGTTATTGGACAAGTTGCAAGAGTTGCAAGAGTTGTAATTCACCACATATATGGTGCAACTCATTATAATTCAATTACAACTTTGTCGCAACAGCTCTTTTTCAACTATTATGTAACTCCCCTATGACTATAATCATAATGTCATGTTGACATCATTTTTCATCCATCCATCAAATTTTAACATGTGGCATTATGAGGATTTTTTGTGATTTTTTTGAAATATTGATATCAATTGTCCATTATGATTATTCATTTTAGATGGTCTGGATTATGACACATGCCACAATATTTAAAAAATCCATGTGGCATATTAATTGAATTTTGAAAACGAAAATATATATGTACCTAGGTAGGTCAGTACATAACCATAGGTAGGTAAGTTGATATAACTCCAACCTACCCACTTACCTAACTACTTACTATCTAGGTAGGTAAAAAAGTAGGACCTACTTATTTAAGTAGGCATGTAGGTAGGTAGGAACATAGAACATTAGAAAAGTAAGTGAATTAAAAAGTAGCCACATAAGTTTTTTAGTTTTTTATGTGTTTTGCTTTAGAGTTAAACTTTTTATGAGTTTATCCCAACATGGCACATGTATTTGAATGTGAGAATGTAAGAAGAGACACCTCCTTTATAAAGTTTGTGAAATGAAATATTGAAGACAAAATATATAGGTTAAATATTTTAATGGCACCTTTTGCCAAAAACTTGTGTAATTTGGTTGGATGTAATTGATAATAACTTGTATAAATTGGGTCATTTTGCCAATTTTTGAATTGATGCATGTTGTTAAGTTGTAACCATATTTAACTCAATGGTAGGCATTATTAGCACATTTGTGCAACTTCAAAATATCATCTTTAACCACATAAACCATGTCACTAACTTCATTGCTAGATAATAAAAAAACCTTTTTAGATTTCAAGATTGAATCATCACATGTGACAACTGAATAAAGTTTGGCATAAAAAACTTGAAATATACCCATATAGTTTTTTTTTAAAGTAACCAACTTTTTTCCATCTTCAATTAGCCTTTGAATAGAAATAGTCTTATGGAAATTTCTATGAAATTGGAAAAAAATGTGAAATAAGTATCATCATACTTCAACTAATTTGAGGTAGACACATTATTTGGAGCCTCCAAATCCTTTTGTGAAATTTCTATAAGCTTTTTTTGGGCTTTGGACATTAAGTTTTCACCTTCTCATGTTGTAGGTTGGCTTGTAATTGACCTTCGGCTAGGGTCACCTTTTTTCCAAACTTTTCACCTGCTCATTTTTTTTTTTTTCCTATTTACCTTAACCCAATCAACATTGCAATCTTTGAGTTTGCTTAGAATTAATTCCAAGTGCCCCATCCAAAAGGTACATAGTTGAACCACCATTGTGTTATCTTTATTTTTTTTACAAATCATGATATTTATTTGATAAAGTTACAAGGTTCTTTTTTATTACATCCATTTATATACTTAATACATGATGGGTAAATCCATATCTATAGAAATATATTACAACTATTCAAACCTCTTCATAAAACCTCTTGGTGATGCTTTTCAAATCATTCCTTACACACACAACAATCTTTCTATTAACATTTCTCCCATGTTCTACCCATCATATTCTAAGCATTACATTCTAAACATTAAAATCAACTCCTTCCAAGTTGCCTTTTGCAAGGAATCCTTTATTTTTCATCGATGCATCTACAAATATAGATTCTTTATTGATTCTTCAAAGGTTCAATATGTTTGTAAAAACATTCACACATAACATACACACAAGATTCATCTTCTTTTTCTTTTTAAAAAAAATACAATATGATGTACCATTTTTTATGGATTTAAACTTGTGAAGCCCTTTTAAGTTTCTTCTTTGCCTTCTATATTAAAACTTAATGATTACATTTCCCTAACATTCTCTAAATTTTTAAAAAATGAATACTATCACTTTTTGCCATTGTTAGTTTAACAAATTCTAGCATCCCAAGTTGAATGCCTATTGCTATTGATATGCAAAGTTTTTTTGTAATATCTTGGTATGTATGTACTAGTTTTATGATGTTGCTTAATTATTTGTTGGTTTGTCCAAACACAACCTAATCACCTATCCTTTCCTAGTATCCCAACTTACTTTAAGCTTCTACAATTGACTTGCCTACCTTTTTATATTGACATGAAGTAATCCCATTACCTATCACATGGTATCCTTCTAGGTCCTCATTAGTTGGTTCTTGCAATCAAGGTTAGTGAGCAAGCAAAAATTAAAATAAGACTTCACCTTTCCTCTACACTCATCTTTAGGTCTCACCCACATAATCATAGGTTAATGATTAAAAATCTCTTTCATCAAACTAATTATTAGCACTTTCTTTCCTCTCAAATCAATATTGAGAGATAAATAAAATTAGTTAATTCTTGATACTACTAGAAAAAACCTCTAAATTAACTGATATCAAAAGATTATGAATATAATCCAATTCTCACATCACCAAAAAACCAAGTAAACGGGTGCCATGTATTACTTCCCTTCTCCCCAACACATTATACCCTCCCAAACCCACATTTGAGATGTGTTCCACCACATTGAAATATCCCCTTAAAATCCAATTGTTCATGACCACCTCAACCATTTCGAACAATTTTCACACTATACAAGTTAAAATGAAGTCCCAACCATAATACTATGAAATCCTTCTTCAAGAGAAACCAGATTTAAGCCGATGCCTGTAGACTCACAAGATTGTCTCTTCGACTTCCAATTAGGGTCGGGTGAGACCTCACTTCTCCCTTTCCACTCACTCACCCAATTGTCCTCCTCTTCCTTTCCAATACACTTAAGAAACAAACTTTGAGCCCAAGGCTATATGGACATTATAGTTGTTTAGACCAATCCACACAACAAATGGGTGGTATTAGTCCCTTGTTATAGATTCAATTAGATTAGTGTGACATGTGCTATTGGCCAAGTGCGAACTCTAAAAATTTTGATTTTGATTTTTTTTGAATTGATTTTTTTTAATAATAAGATTATTCAAAATTCAACATCTCCCCCACTATTGGTCTAAAAATTTACAAAAACACCTCCGCAAAATCTTACTCATTGAGCACTTTCCAACAATACCAAAAAAGCACCCCCAATTTTCCTTAAAAAATTCACTTTGATTTGATTGAATTTTCACCAACAAAATTGTTCAACACTATGTACTTCTTGCATTGTAGGTCTAAACATTATGAAACCACCTCCATGCGCCCCTACTTGTTGAAGGCTTTGGACAACAGTACCAAGAATGCAGGGGGTGATATTGTGATGGAGATCTCAACTTGACAAAGCAAAACAAACAACCCACAAATGGACAGATTGTACAACATCCTGTAAGGCCAATTTGTATTGTGAATTGTTGTTTTGGCTTCAGACAAAGTATGGGTACATTCCTTTCCTGGCCAAAAATTCTGTGGGTTTGATTCTAAACATAAGAAATAAGAAGAAAAACCCTGTATATTTTTTTCATTAATAAAAAAAAAATTGAAGAAAAAGAAATAGACATAGTGTCCTTAGACTAAACCAGGGTGTTGAACTGAGTCCAGACTCAGATTTAACATTTCCCAGGTTTAATATAGCCTCCAAAATGCCTCACACAAGCAGTTGATGGTAGGATGATAAACCCTAAACCCTAAACCCTTTGTCCCGAGGCAATAAACCATTTCGCCCAGTGAACTGCCATAACCCCTTGGGACATAGGACCGAGGAACAACAAGTCTAGGTGTGTAGTATAGGTGCCCCATAACTATAGGGAGCTGAGAACCCAAATGAAAAAGTGTTTTCCTGTCCAGCCACCATCCATCCATCCATCCATCCCTCATGATGTCCCTCGCTTTGTTGCAAATCAGTTACGAAACAAAAATTCCTACTGTGTGAATTGTTGTTGCGTTTGCAGGTATGGAAACAATCCCAGGTCTGGTAGTACTTAATAGTAGGAGTTGGTGGATAGGTAGGTAAGTAGGAGTGGGTGGGTAGGTAGATAGATATAAGTTGGAATGTAGGAGCCCTTTGTTGCCCTGCGTGTAGAGTCGTTAAATATATTTTTTAATTATATGAGGTTTTGTCATTGGCTTGCATCCCAAGAAGGATTTGACGTTAAATGATGACATGTTTTTAGAACCTGTCTAATGTAAACCGGCCCATCATCGAACACCTGCCTATGACCGAACACTTTGACAAATCTTTCTCAATTCTTCTCCATCTCGAGTGATTTAAAATGTTTTATGAGCGCCTTCTCAAGCTGTACAAATCATCTTGGAAATGCAAAGCTAAAAGATCAGCCCAAAAAGAGCAGTGAAGAAAATACGTTTTTTCGAATTGCAAAACTGTTTTTTTTTTTTTTTTTTTTTTTACCCCTTTTTTTTTCAATCCTTTTTATTTTTTTTTTTTTTTTTTATTTTAAAAGATTTAAAGTGTTTTAGGATTGTCACCTGAAGTTCTACAAAATCATCTTTGAACTCTCATAGCTATAAAGCAACATAAAATGATTTTTTTGAGTGTTTAGGAACCAACCTTTGTAATGTTCGGTGGTTTGTTTTTTTAGTTCTTAACCCCCTTTACGTGGGGGGCCATAACTTTCTCATTTTAATTCCATTTCTGACGATTATTAATGTATAAGATGCACCAAGAGGAGGGGTTCAAATTTTGTTCAGACACCAAAAACAAGGGGAGCTCTCCCCTTAGATTCAGCCTGCCCTGAGCGCTCAAGTGTTCGATCACCAACTGGTCCATCCTATAATGTAAAAAAACTAGTTAAAAAAATGCTACCTAATTAAAATCAGAGTTCAAATGAGGTGTCCAAAAAAAATCTTGTTTTTTTTGAAAATTTGGCCAAATAATGGGATAGAGTATTGCCTTTTTATTTTTCAGATTTTGGCGAAATTTCACACCCAAAGAAAAACTGTTGCTGCAGGATGATCAGTTATGGAATTTTTGAATTTTTGAATTTTGTTGTTGTTGTAGTTTTTTTCTGTTTTTTTTGTTGTTTAGAAAGTTTCAAGCTACAGGTGTGGTAGTGGTAGTAAAACTACAGAAGGAGTTGGTAGGTAGGAGACGCTGGGCAGGTAAGTAGCAGTTGATAGTAGGTAGCTGGAGTAAGTAGGTAGGTAGGTAGGTAGGTACCCTGCCTGCAAACTGTCTGCCTGCCTGATCAGTTATGAATCTGTGTTTGTGAACTTTTGTTGTTGTTGTTTCTGTTGCTGTTGTTGCTGGGGGTGGTGGTGGTGGCAGACGCGGTTTTCAGGACAAATGGCAGTCACGACGAGCATTGAAGTCCTTCCCACCCACCATAACTTACTCATGAATGATAGTAGTAAAGATTGTCACTGCATCGTCCCTCCCTCCTTCCCTTCCCTTCCCTCCCTCCAGGTTCCTTCCCTCTGCACATCAATCACCATCCCCTCCAGCTGCTAAGCTTACTAGGCGAGGAGTCCTTCATCACTCACTGCGCAACATAAACGGACAAATGACGTGCGCTTTTATTACAACAAAGTTTCTCATAATAATAATAATAATACTAATAATGATCTCTAGTCGCGCCGTGACTCATTATTCAACGGGTGGCACTGCAACCAAATCAATTAGGCCTTAATTACACCGTGGTTGCTCCAGTAGTAGAGACTGTGTTATTGTAGTAGTAGTAGTAATAGTAATAGTTTTTTCACTTCCTGATCCATCCATTCCAGCTTCCAGTTTTCGTATATATTTGTGTTGCATTTCCTCTTCTCAGTAGCAGCAGGAACTCGCAGCCGCAGCAGCAGCAGCTCAGCTTCGAAGTGAGTGTGTTTACAGCAGTGATCGATCAACAGCTGGGTGGGTTTTCAGCTCGATCACTGCAGTAGTACTCGCAGACAGCTCGTAGTTGCTGCTAGCTTTTGTCTCTTCAAGCTCCGTTTGTGTCGTGGTTTCTTTTCGGGTCTTTTTTTGGAGGACGTGGTTTTCTGCAGTTGTTGTTTCAGTTTGCGCAAGATGAAGGGAGGTATGGCCGTGTTTCTGTTGTTTCTGGCTGTGGTCGGCTGTGTGTCTCTGGGAGCAGAGAGTCGTCCTCTGTTGAGGGGCACGATGAAGGACCTGGGCGCCATTGCGGGGCTACTGCCCAGTTGTTCACCAGAGTATGCCCCAGCTCCAGAAGACTATTATCCGTCTCCATCTTACAGCTCCCCATCGCCTGTGTATTCATCACCATCTCCGGTTTACTCTTCTCCATCTCCAGTCTACTCTTCCCCATCACCAGTCTACTCGTCACCATCACCCGTGTACTCTTCTCCTTCATACTCGTCTCCTTCACCAGTGTATTCTTCTCCTTCTCCAGTGTACTCTTCTCCTTCACCAGTGTATTCTTCTCCTTCACCAGTGTATTCTTCTCCTTCATATTCTTCTCCTTCGCCAGTGTATTCTTCTCCTTCATATTCTTCTCCTTCACCAGTGTATTCTTCTCCTTCATATTCTTCTCCTTCACCAGTGTATTCGTCTCCTTCCCCAGCGTACTCTTCTCCTTCACCAGCGTACTCTTCTCCTTCACCAGCGTACTCTTCTCCTTCACCAGTGTATTCGTCTCCTTCCCCGGCGTACTCGTCCCCTTCCCCAGTCTACTCTTCTCCTGCACCTGGAGGGTACTAAAACTGGAGGGAAAATTATGGTCAGTCAGATGCGAGTGGCAAGGTATGTGAAAATGCATGGGAAATGCATTACTTGATGAGACCCTTCTTTTTCTTATTCTGAAGCTCAATAGTTCAGGTTAAGTAGAGCGCTTGATAGCTGGCGTTAGGTGCATGCGCATGCAGGTCATGGTGATTTTGCAAGTATTGTAGCTGATGAGGCCCAAGGGCAGTGATTCAAGACCACATGTATCCTCAGTGTTTCTGCCAATGTGGGCTTGGTTTGCAGGTAATAAGCAGAGAGCAATGCCGGTGTGTCTGGAAGATGTTGTGAAGAGAAGAACGTCGGTAGGCTGCATTATTTCTGGAGAAAGTGAGATTATTCCTATGGAGCTGTGACATAGTTCACGAATTTTTCCGAATAAACAGGGGGACTGGGTGCATAGCTGCTTGATCAATATTCTTGGTGAAAGCTTTATTTGGCGTTTTCAGCTTCTTCTCTAGGATCATGGATGGATGGGGTGGAGAAGCCAAAAAAATCTTTTTTTCAGTATTTTTTTTTCTCTCTGAGTTTCCATAACAATTTTAGGAATCTGTTATATTTTGACACTTGCCAAGGAAAGCAGAAAAGCCCAGCTTCTGCATTCATTTGTTTGTTTAATGACGGTCGTCATTCTTTTGTGTCAAGTTCATTGCAGCAGCCAGTCCATCAAGACTCTCGATTCAAAAATCAGTGCCGTTACTGGTAGTCTGCAAGTGTTGTGCTTTCATTATTAACTGGCATGTTGGTTCTGCCATTGAAATGACATCAATAAGGACGATTAACATGCAAATGCACTTCAACATTGAAAATCCATCACCATACAGTTCCATCGTTCCACCTATGACCATTCTCCAGATTGTGTCATTTTCTGACTATATGTTACATGACATAATCTGCCTGTGATGATCACACACTTATAATGTGCCCGTTGAAAATGGTTTTGAAGAAAATGGCGTTCACTATGTCACCCAAGACCTTAATGTCGCGAATCAACAGCACACTTGCCCCCCATTATGTTGGGTGAGTTGCCTAGCTCGCCTTAAAAAGCATGTGTGGGCAGTCCACTGAATGCATAGATATCAATCTCTAGTACATGTAAAATAACTGGAAATTTCTCTCTTCACACTACTGCTTGCACTTGCTAGTCTACTTAGTCAATTCATATCAAAGTCCTGAAACTTTCTCTCTTCACACTATTGCTTGCACTTGCTAGTCTACTTAGTCAATTCATATCAAAGTCTTGAAACTTCCTATGCCCTTCCCACCCAATAAACATCATAACTTTTCTACCGGCTTGGTTTTTGTGTTGTGGTTCTTTCGTTCTCAGTTTTGTTTATCCTCGGTTATGACTTTATGAAGATGTGTTAACCTTGTTAACCCTTTCTTAAGAAAGGAAATTTCTTACAAGAAAAAGAATTTGAGAGTTTGTGAACATCAGCGTTGGGAAAAACAAATTAACGGATGTGTGACATTGTCTTATCCAACAAATTCTCATTTTTCAGAATACATGTCCAACAAAAATTTGATAATAACTTATCTTCCATATTGTGTAACGTTCAATTCTCTCTTATCCCCTTGTTCATCTTTCAATCACGGTTATGAACATGACATTGCACTAATTCTGTGCCATATTCTTATCATATATCATTCATGTAATCTTGCAACACAGATCATGTAACACTCCACTATATTTATAACATTCTTTAAAATGTTTGGGACATGTTACATGCATCATTTCAAGTTTTATCATCACCAAAGTTATGATGCTTGGGTCTTTGTTGGATTATAAAATTGTATTATGTAGGGTTTCAGAAAAACCTAAAGCCGTGCATTCACAAATTAGTAACACAATTCTCATTTGTAATGATGCAATATTCTGATGGATTCCTTTCGTGCAAGTGATAGGGCATAAACATCCCAAGAGGAAGAAAAGAACTCCCAAAAAAAAAGTGTATGATAGGGACCAAGAGGAAAATTACTAGATGATTTTGTTTCCATGAGAGCACAAATGATAAGGGCACTATAACACACATGGCTACTCCACCCAAAACTTACACCGCACATTGTACCCCATCATTCAAAATTTTGTGTATGAGAAACATATGCAAGTGGATTGATAGGTGCTTTGGACATTCACAAAGGATTTGCAAAGACAAGTGGATTGATAGGTGCTTTGGACATTCACAACGGATTTGCAAAGACAAGTGGATTGATAGGTGCTTTGGACATTCACAATGGATTTGCAAAGACAAATGGGAAATAGTGGATTATCTATGAAGGGATGACATCTACTAATGGGAGAAGCCAAATATTTCAATTTAATTTGGGTGATAAGTGAAAGGCACTCATATTTATAATAATTGAAAAGGTATCAAATGCATACCACCATGGCAAGTTCTCATTTACTAGTTCCAATGATGAGTAATTGGAACTCATATATGGGGGGTTTTTTGGAATCCTTCTTATAGTTGTCCATACCATTCCAAAGACAAATTTAGAAACAACTACCTCATTTTCAGGCCTAATTACTTCATTTTTTTTTAGTAATTATTTCCTTTTCCTATCAACTTTCTTAATAATTATTTTCCATTGTTCATAATAACTACCTCATTCATTTTCCCTATCCAACAACATGGATATGAAAAAACAAATTAACATGTGTCTTTTCATGTCCATGAAGTGCATATAACTTTAAATTAAACTTGACATTGACATAAATAATGATGAATTATTAAAAATCATATGAAAACATCTTAGAAATTAGACAGAGTTGATTGTCACTTGTAATGCACAACAATGTAAAGCTCAAATAACTAATAAACAATTTAGGCAAGGGCAATAATATATTTTTAAATGCATTTGAATACAAAAGGAAAAAATCACCACCTATAATAAAACACCCCCTTGTTAAATTCAAAGACAAAGTTCAATCCAGTTGAAAAAAAAAGGAGTTTATATGGATTCAACTTAGTTAAATCACTTAACTAAGTTAACCACCACAAAGTGTTGAGGATTTTTCGTTCTTATTTTCTTCTCTAATTTTTCATTTATTAATGATCACCTTTTGCAAGTTTTCAAACCTAAATTATATGGTGTATCCAATTTATTCAACATTAATACAAAGACAAAAGAATTTTCAAACTTTTTCTATACCCAAATTTTGACAAAGTCCAAGCAAGTTGAATGGTGGGGACAATCCAAAAAATCAAGGTGCTAGGGGAAGTTAAACTTTTCTTTTTTTTGGATTGTATTATTGATCATAAGGTGAACTCAACCACATGGTATGGATTGGCATTCTTTGGCTAATTGTGCTCAAAGAATTAGCAAGTAATATAAACATAATACAAACAAAATCCAAGTTTATTTTGTATGCAACCTTGATTCCACCTCACCAAGTTGACAAAAACTCAAGGGCCACACTATGGTAAACTAATTGTCAATTAGGACGGCCATCTTTTCGCCCTTGACAAAGAACTTTCTACATATCATGACTTCTTTGAATATCATTGATTGAAATATCCATGATTGTTCAACCAAGCTTCATGGGTGGAGAAGCTTGAAATTGTATAATCTCTAATATGTAACTACTTAAATTGTTATCAAATTTTGTATTGTCATTGAGATCTTCATCATCATTACTTGTAGGAGGAAGAGGACATGTAGTGATTTCCCCAAAACCAAATTGAATCATATGTCCCCCATTATCTGAATCCACAAGTTGAATGGTGCCAAACAACATGAATTCTTTGGGATAATATCAAAGGACAAAAAATTAATTCAAATCCATAGACTTCGGGGCCAAAAACATTTTTCCCACAATATTCAAAATTGCAAATGTTTCAATTGTCAATCAATCAAACATTTGAGGTCATACCAAGAGATGAAAATAGATAATCATTCCATTGCACATTTTGTTTAAACCAACAAACTTCAAAAACAATATCCTTTTCAAGGCTTTTGAAATCAAATTCAATTACCTCCTTCAATACACCAACATAATCAACAATATCTTTACCTTCCTTAAACATATGTCATATACCAAAATTACATGTCCACCTTTTTGCATCAATCACTTTAATTCGAAAATGCCAACCAAAAGCACACATTGCAAAATATGCCCATGCATTGTTTTCACAAACCAAATATAAAAACAAATAACTCTCACATGTTGAGATTCCTTACAATTTAAAACTCAACCTAGACACATATTTGTTTCCTAAACATGTATGTGTTCCACAAATGTGGACAATACTTGACTACTTGAACATATTTCTGACTTGTGTTTATCTATATCTTTTAGATGATTATAAATGAAATAAAACTAACTTAAAATATCAAAGTTTCGTTTAGTCACTTCATCCTTGGTTGCCATGATAGTTATTACAATCCATATGCCAAAGTTTAAAATTTTAAAAGGGAATGGTCTTTGCATGTGATGACCCTCGCCCCAACTATTGTGAACATCTTTATTCAACTTCTTAACTTCCTTGTATTTTTTCACCCATTTTTTCATTTATTATGCATCTCATAGAAAAAACATGTTTCAAGTGTCAAAAAGGTTGTTTGAACATAAATGACACGGCTATTTTTCAATTGTCACCAAATCGACATCACATCAATTTTTTTGTCACAACAAACACATAACTAATTTTAACCACAATAAAATAAATTTATGGTGGTATTTTATTTTATTTTTCAATTGAAAAGAATATAGGGTAATTCACATTTTAAGTCTAAGTGGAAAATACAATTTACAAGTGAAAATCATATATATATATGACATGCAATAGGGAAAAAAGAATTGCATGAAAATGTTAGAACAATAATTAAGTTTAGTTTTTACATGTTATTGTAACATTTTTATATTTGATGTTAATTTTGGTAAGTAAATAATACTTTTAAAATATATTAATTCATTTGCTTTATGATTGCATGTAAATGTGTTAAGGTCACATATAATTTAAAATTTTCTAGTTGTATGTAAACATGCTACAATGTCATTTATAAAATTAATAATAATAATAATATCTTACAATTGCATATAAGAATTTTTTTAAAGAAAAACATTATGGTTGCATATGAAAGTAAATAATCTTAACATTGCACATAGAAAATAAGTTTATTATTTCATTATATATAAAGTCACATCAAAAAATGTTAATACTACATGTAAGAATTTTTTTTTGATTTGATTTTTATAGTGCATATAGAATTGTGACAATCGCACATAGAAAATAAACTAATTCATTTTATTGATGATTGTATGTAAAAATGTTTCAATCACATATAGTGTAGTCACAATCACTTGTATGGGTTCTTTCCTTCATTTTTGGTTTGGGTTTGGCCAAGTTTGGTTGCATGATGTACACTTATGGACATTTGTATGAGAACAAGGTTTTTTGGGTTTTTTGAAGGTGTTAGGGGTGTTGCTAAGCATGTTTTTTTTTGGGCCACATGTATTATGCTAAGTGGTTGCTTGTATGATTTTTTAAAAACTATTTTAGACACCCATTGTTTTGATCATATGTATTATGGTTAAGGTTGATTGTATAAAAATTATTATTTAAAAAATTTCAACAATTGTAGTTTCAATTGCTTGTTAAAATGTTTATTTCATTTTATTTTCTTTACAGTCATGTGTTATTTAATCATTCAAGTTTAAATTCATATTTATCAATATTTTGTAAAATGACCAACAAATAAGAAGTAAAATAAAGGAAAACAACATGGGGTGTAATATATTTATACAACAATGATCATTCAAGAAATTTTACAAATTAGTTGGTCCAGCTTTTGTAAGATGAATCACCACTTATGCACAAATATTGCTCATCTTTCTAAACTCAAAGAACATGTGCATCCAAATTTTCAATGATGTCATGGCATATTTTGCATAAAGTAGCATTCAATTAGACATGGTTATTACTCCACAAATTATTTCAATGTTTCCATATACCTCTTAAATTTCAATAAAATACATCTATTAAGTTACATTGTTATTTCACTTCATGTACCAAAACTATCAATAAATGCTCTTGGTTATCAAATAATGAAATTGGAACTAACATTTGAAGAAGAGTTATCACCACAAATATTTCACTTTCCATGATTGCAAATTTCATTCAATCCCCATCTTTGGAACAAATCCCAATATGTACAGTGTGTTTTGTAAAAGGGGTATTAATTGAAACAAAAAAATGTTGGCAATCGTGTCTAGGAATAGAATATACATGTAGCCAATGAGATAACAAACATAAACCCAAGAGGGTTCATTTTTTTTCCATGGGGAGTGTGATAATGGATTTAAAAATTTCTTGTGTTCCCACATGTGTTTGTAATAGCATTTCACTTTATCCCATATTCTTTTTCCAAAGTTTTCCCCTTTTCACTTATATAGGTGAACTAGAAGGGAAGCACTCTATCCTCACATAAAAATAGTTATTTTGGTGAGCTTTCCAAGTTTATTTATTTATTTATAATGATGGGCCAATCAAAATGGCTCATTGCAAAAAATAAAATACAAAATGAAATAAAATAAGAACAAAACTTGGGGAGCCAACGCATCCTATGAATAGGAGAGGAGAGATGAATAGATGAGTCATGCCAAATTATATTAAATTGATTCCCTCACCCCTTGTGTCATAAACCCCCAAATTGAAAGAAACAAATGGCATCAAATGATATTGTTAACTTCATATGACCTCAATCTTGAGAAACAACCCTCTTCAAGTTGAATGAATGGTGCAAAATAATCACATTGTCAATTTCCATAAGAAGAATCAACCAAATTTTGCTATGGTTAAAAGAGAAATTAAAAAGATTTAAGAATTACATTATATTTGGGCAACCTACTGGAAATTATTGTTCTAAATATGAAAATTTTAGAAAACAAAATCCTCAAAATATGGCAACCTTGGCACTTTTTTTTCACAAAATTCCTTGCATGAATCACATTGGTTTATTTTTTAAATCAATTGTCAAAAAAAAAAAAAAAAACATTAGCACAAAATATTAAACATTTTAATGAACTTAAGAGCTTGTAAAAACACCTTCATTCCTTCTTTTGCAAAATGAAAAGACTTTCCTTATATGCTAATTTACTTTTGGCATGAATTTATAATGTTTATTTACTTGTTAATATGTGGGCACGTAGGCCAATTTGTAAGAATGAAACACAAATGGAAAATAAGACCTAAAATTGGAATTCTTGTCATAATGATTAAAACCAAGTTGATTGAAGGTGATATTTTTGTGACATGAATTAGCAACAAACAACTTTAACATTAGACATCATCATCATCATTCTAAGCATGTTTCAAAATTTCCTCCAAACTCAATAAAATCAAGTCCAAAAAACTTTAGGATTTAACATTCAAAATGTTAAATGTTAAATCCTATTTTTTAGATTTTTTTTTTATAGGTGAGATGTGTTTTGGAGATCTTCACTTTTTGTAACAAACTCCAATTATCCACTAGAAATAGTTTCCAATTGTCTAGAAGGAAATTTGAAAGGGAAATGGTTAGATTAGTCTTTTGCCCTTATATTCAAACTTGGGCTCCGCATTACTTTACTCTACCAATGACAACGAATTGTTTAAAAAAAAGGATATATATGTCATATTAATTCATATTTTGGGAAGGGGAAGATGTATTTATTTCGTATGTGGAGTTTCATAAATGTGTTTGTATTTGTGTCAAAACATATTGAAAATTTTCGAGATCGAATCCAAATGCAATGTTTATTGCATATGCTATTGTGAAAACACCACATGATGAGTTGTTTATTTGTTGCATTACATTTGCATATGTGTATAACAAGTTGTTCACATTTATAAGTTTGCATAATAATTGGATTGTGTTGCTAGGCAATTTTTTCATCATTGGCATATGTGAATTGTATATTGTACAATGTAAATTAGGAGGTGACATGTGGATTTTTGCTAATATCCAATGATAGTTGTTTATGAATATGTGTTGAAGACATTTTTTGACACGTGTACATTTTTTTCCTATGATTGCATATGTATGTTGTTCGTATCCTAATGATTGTAAGTTTTGAACATACAATATTTACATAGCATTTCTTAGATGTTGGTCACTTAGCCATCCGTTCAAGTCGAGAAGGATATTCTCATCTACTTTAGTTAATTGAAGGTCTTCAATCCAATAATCAATGTTATCATACTCACTAGAGTCATTTTTCCAAATCACTTAGTATCACAAATTTTTTTGTTTCTTTGTTATGTAATAAATTATCATCACATTTTTTAGGTCAATATTTGAATCCATAGGAATTTCAATATCTTTGTTGATTTTTATACCATTTGTATTGATATTCTTTTGGTTTGAAAGAGGTTTTGTCATCTTTAATGACCTTTTTTGAATTTGGTTTTATATGTCTTTTGTAAATATATCCTTTAATATTATGAGTCCATCCAAGGAACGTAATTGTGATAATATATATTACATATATGTTGTGCATGTTAATCGATACATTATTTGGTGGTTGTTTCAAGTCTATGATCATGTGATCAAATGTTTGTCCTTGAAATTTAAAATGTATGAGATAGAAACCAGGGGTAAGCGGTAGTTGGTATCTATTTATGTTAAATGTTTTGGAAGTATTTGATTCTGGTATTTGGTGATGATATTGAAAGGTTTTGGATATGGATATTATTAGTATGATTTTTTTGGTAGACCTTCTAAGGTTATGTCTTGTAAAATGTCATGTTTTTCAATGAATTCATTTAAATCAACATAAACATTTGTAGGTGGGTGCATTGAATGATGTCGTTGAATCCATTGGAATTCGTTGACTAAAATGTTTTGAATGTAACCAATGGTTCCATTGACTTCCTAGTTTAGGATATAGGTTTTATGTGATTATGACTTTCATTCCTTTGTATAATTTCAAAAAAGGTGTTAAATTTTGAGTTTTACTTGTTGAAATAATTTGTCTTATGAGGTATTGTATGCCATTTTGTATTGAACTTTTTTTGTAAGTATTGATGGCCATTATAATATAACTTTTTGTTTTGACTTTATTGAGTTGATGTTTATCATTTGTTGATTAATTGCATTTCGTAATTCATTTCTAGGTACTATGAAGGTTGTTGTTTTCCATGGGTCATCAAAGAGATTTACATTTGTATTAGTGAGAAAACATGTTTTTAACAAATCAAAATCTGAATATGAAATTATTCAATTTGAAGATTTTGTAAAAAAGTTGCATATTTTATATCTTCGTTTTTTCACATTTGTTGTGTTAATATATGATGTTATATGGTGAATGTAATTTTTCCATAGACTTTTACCTATGATTTTTTTTTGGGTTGAATTTGTGAATGTAAAAGTTGGTTGGATGTTCATTGAAAATAATGGTGTGTTAGTGATGGGTGGAAATTGTAAAAAATCTCCCGTGAACATTATATTAAATCATCCAAATGGCAATATGTTTGATTTTAATTTTTGTAAGTTTAAATGCATTGTAGTGAACATCATACCACCCACCATTGATATTTCATTGACTATCATAAATTGAATGTTGAACCAACTATCTAATATTGTTTTGGATTTTTTTATAATTTTATTTTTATCAATTGATAAACCAAGTAAGGAATGGATAGTTGTTCCACTTATCAATAAAGCAACATTTGCAATATATGTTGTAATGGGTAATTTGTTCTCATTGTTTGTTTTCAAAAAACATTTCTTAAATAGTTTTGATGATTTGTGTTTTGCATGTACCTACAACACCCCTTATGTATTGTAGTAGTTGATTAGTGGAATTCATTCTTATGAATCCTTCAAAAGCAAAAAGTTGTAAATCATTTAATTTATATTTTTCAATTGTGAAAGCTTTTAAATAGATGGGTGAATAAATATTTTTGTTATTAGATATCAAATTTTTCATGTTGTTGTATAAAGAATCTATTTCTATTTGGACATCAAATAATTCGCATATTTTAGGTTGTTATGAGTTACCATTTACATGCATATGGTTTTTTTTTTAACAACATGGATTTTGAAGTTCTAACATTGGTGTATCAATTTTGTTTCTTTGTAGATCATTTAACATATGAATTCATTGTTTGTTATTGTTTTGATTTTCTATGATGGTATCCATATCATAATTTGGAATGTTTTGAGTTTTTTTTTTCATTTTTCATAAATTCTAAGGTTTTAGTTATTTCAAAAACATAAGATGTTGTGCTTGCATGACACAATATGTATTTTATTTTTATGTTTTCATGGTTGTATTCTTTTTTTACTTCATTTTGTTGGATTGATATGTTATGAATGTCTTCTTCAATCGTGCTTTCGAGTTCATCATCATAAAGTGAATGATTTAATGTAGCATCTTTATTGTCTTCATCAATGTTGTATTCAATTGAAGCTCTTAATAAACAATCAACATCTCTTGATTTTTTGCATTCATTCATGTAAGATATTATCATTTTTTCTTTTGTAAAGACAAAAAATGTTGGATATGAAGTTTTTAATGTTACATCCCAAGTTGTTGTGAGGTCTTTTTTGATGTTGGACAATTTCTACCATGAAGAAAATAGAATGCATATTGATCTGGTGTAATTTTCAAGGTCATTTACTTGTGATGGTATCGTATAATTTTGAATTACTAGTATTTTAGGTGTTTTATATTCATATAAACTGTGAGTGTTACGTTGAGGGTGATTTTGATGAAATCAATTGCAATGCGTATTATTTATTTTATTAACCTTATTAGAAAATTCATTTGGAGAAAGAAAATCAAATTTATATCAAGTCTTTATTGGTAATCTATACAAAAATTGTGTATGATGTATTGCATATTTGATGAAATGTTTTCAATTGTAAATGTTTTGAAATTGTTATCAATGTTATTTTGTTTTTTAATATGGATGTTTTGTAGTTTTTCTTCTTCTTCTTTTGTTACCCAAGTTAATAAATTGTACCAAGGTATATAAGTGAAATCATAATCAATTATGTGATTGGGCAAATTCAAGAAATAACTTACTGCTCTTGTGGCTAATATTTCTTGTTGACTTCCAATTGTGTTCAAACATATAATGATCAAACGTTGACTTTTATCAATCAAGTCATACAAGTTTGTATTTTTAATGATTGTGGTTATTTTTGTATTGCTATTTGTAAAAGAGAAGACATGTGCATAGTGTAAATGGATGTTTTTGTTATGTAGTTTGTAACATAATAAATTAAAGATTTACTATCTTTACCAAACGAAACTATGAACTTCAGATCATGATTGCATCTAAATGTTGATAATATCCATGGGTTTGCATTGTTTAACCATTTATTAGTTTTTTTAATGTGTAAATTTTTTATTTCATTATCAAAATGAATTTCATTAATTAAAGGTTAAAGGAAACAATATCTACATAGTTTTTAAAAAACCTCACCATTTTTTTTAATAATAAGTTGGGTTGCATATATGTCAATTACATACATTTATTAAATTACACACATCATTTTGAAATAATTCATCGAAAGTATTGATACATGTGTTAGGTGGCCTTGTGGTACATGGATGTATGTGTTGAATTTTGTCATTTATGTGTGTCATTTTTAAAGTTAATTTATATTATTCAATGTCTCTAGTGATGATGTTGTGTAAGTAACCAATTATGTGTTTTTGGAAACCTTCATTATCACATAACATCTATACAAGTGTAATAGGATTTGGTGAATCATTGAACCACAACAATGATTGTATATGCAAGCTTCCATTTTTGGTTGTTTCATAACATTCATAATAAGCTTTGATATGACCGAGCACACCAATTTTATTGTTTATTGTTTATTTTTTGTCTTTCATTTGCAACATGTATGTAAAAATTGCATCAACATGTGTGTGTACAAATATTGCTTGGGCTTTCAAATTCATGGCTATTTGTTTACTCCTCCCATTTTTTGTTAACATTTTTGTGTCATAAAATAAATCAAAATTGATGTTTTGTCCACTTAAAAGAACAACTAATGGATGATGGATAAATCTTGGATTTAGAGTGAAAAATAAACTAGGTGTTCCAATGAAATTTATCATACTAAATATTTGGTCTTTTTGCATTGTTCGACTATGACCAAAAGCCATAACATGCTTACTAGAAGCTTTTAAATGTCATAATAAACTCAATATGTTTGGATTCCCTTGTATATTTTTGGGGTTTTTAAAGATGTCATCAAAATCTATGGTTTGTAATTTATTCTAAAGGTCTCTTTCATTCATGTTTGATGATTTTGATACTATTTGTTTTGCCCCAAGACATATTTGTCTACATTGTATTATGTTAAATAAAAATAATCAAAATAGATGGTGTTTTGAAAATGCACATTTAGTTTCATTTAAATTTTAAAAAGTGTTTGACATGCATTTGTAGTGATACTTTGATAACTCTATTTGCCATTTCGGGAACACCAATTTCGAAAGGAAATAATGTGAGAAACATACATGATATTAAATTTGGGTTATTACATTCATTGATCATTTTAGACTTATGGTTATATGATAAATATTGATTCTTTTGTAAATTGTTATATGCATTAATCATATGTTCATGTTGATTTATATTGATTCCATCAAAATCTATTAATCCTAATGTCTCAATGACATTTTCATTGTCATTGACATTTTTTTCTTCATCTAAATATATTATGTTTGTACGATGTTCTACATCTACAAGATAAAATATTTGATGATTGAAATATTAACCTTATTATAGGTTTTGGTATGTTATTGTGAGGCATGGATTCTATAATGTGTATTCATTATTGAATTTGTATACCCAACATGATTATATTTCAACCAATTGTGCCAGGTAGATACAACAAATTTTCGTACATATAAAAGTTTGCACATTTTCATAGATTCTATGGAGGGATGGGTGCTACCAACAAACTATGATAATGTTAGATAATGATTCCAATGACAATGGAAATATGTTTAAAAGTTTTAAAACACTTTCAGGATCTTGTGAAAAATTAACTACATTTCCTTTAAACACATGCAACTTGTTTTTCCTCCTTTGTTTGAATACCTTAATTTAATTAATATGGTTTAGCAACAATAATGTGCAATTAAAGCTTCTTCTACTATCATTTCAATCCATAGTCCATTAATTAGTTAATGCAAGTTTTTGCATTTTATTATTGAGTAAACAATTAAGACAAGAGTTACATATAGAAATTTTAGTTGACGAAATACCTTCCTTTGCAAATAATAGTCCTTGTAATTTCGGATGCATATGTTTTGTGTCATTTAATAATTCTTTTGGAATGATTTCAACTTTATTTTGCCAATGATGTTTTGGATTGAATTTGAGTAAAGTTTTCCTATTTTTAAGATTTGTGTTGAGATTTTTTATTTTACATATTTGAAATTCATGTTTATATTTCTTTGACCACAAACACAACAACAACCAAATTCAAAAGTAGAATTTTTAAGAAAATCATTAAATTGTTTTAAACATGATATGTTATTTTGGGTGTTAATTTGTGGTGGAAAAGTGTTTAGTGTTTGCATATGAAAACCGTCATTTGTTAAATTGTTCAAATGATGCTTTATGTTTTTTTTTTTTTCCAATTTTTCAATATATATGTTTTTTAAAAATATATTTTCTTCTTATTTTATTTTTATCAAGATGTTTTGTTGTATGATCTTCATTACAATTTATTATTATTATTGTTTTCATCATATTCTTGATTTTTATTATGGTTTAGTGGTACATGGATGTTATTATCAAGTTGATGTTGAGTTGTATTATCATGACTTTTTTTTTCTTGCATCTTGGAGACATATAGAGTTTGTTCTGTTATTCAAATCATGTTTGATGTTTTTAAATTATTTTTTATTTATTTTTGAAATTTTTGGCCTTTTATTTTGTCTTTTTTGCATTTTTATCCTCCTTTTCATTTTTGATATCTTTTTCTTCTTCTTTTTTAATAGTCTTTTTGAATTTGAGATGTCATTATGAAAATATTTATAATTTCATCAAGATTGGAGGTATTGTGATAAATTATGTGATAATATTATGTTGGGTTTATTTTTAATAAATTAACAATTTATGGCATGAATTGTCGAGATATGTTAATTGTGGTAATGAATGATTAGATTGATGATAGATATGATATTTTATATGGAATGACAATTTGGTGAACAAAATATTTTGCTTTTATTTCATTTGAATGGAAACATTATGACAAAATAATATTATGTCCATCCAATGTTCATAAATTTAATTAACTCTAGGGTTAACCCATGACATTTTGAAGTATAATGTCTTCGGTATCTAATGTAACATTTCATTAATACGAAGTCTCCCCAGCAATGGAAGCACCATCAATGAATTTGTTTTCTTTGTCAAAAATTTCAATCATATTAAAATATTTCAACTTTTTTGATTCATTTGTATTTTTTAGTTTTTTACATGCATGTTCTATTGATTATAATGTTGTTGCTTTTGGTTTAATGTTCAAGAATTTTTTTTCGAATATCAAATCTTGACTTTCATACCAAGTCAGGTTAGTGCATTTTTTGGTCCAATATTCACTCCATGGTGATAACTTTTCTTTGTAATCTTTAGTGAACTTGGAATCTTCCAAAATGATTAAAAGTGTTGAATCAGTGTATGTGTTTGCAAAGGAAACTTTCTTAAAATTTCCTTTTTCCCCCAACCAACATGATCCTACAACTCCTACGAATAGGGCAAATGTTGCTTCTTTTGTTTGAGGGTTAATTAATGTGATATGGTAGTTGGAACCTTTCTAAAGTGCAAACCATTTTGATTCCTTTATATTAATGATGTGATAATCATGTTTTTCATAGTGATCATATAATGTGGAATGAATATCAAATTCCTACATAATGAAATAAACATAAGTTAAAATCAACATTTGAAATTGCAAGTGTTGGGGGTTGTAGTTTCATATTTGTTCATATTGACATGCCTTTTTAATTTAATATGTTAATGCGTTGAAAAATAGTTTCAAAAGTTTAAATTATTCCATGTTTGATGTAGGTTGAAATGTTTTAAAACATCAAAAGGTGTACCTTGTTCATGGAAATGATTGAAGGTTGTGATTCGATTGAATTTGTCATTTTGATATTGATTAATATTGGAGGTTCAAACCTACGTATCAACTACAAATGAAAATAAATCAGAAATCATCAAAACACATTACATAATAAACATCATCATTGTTACATATTGCAAAAGTTTCTAGAAAATATGAATTTTGTTTTGTGGGTATAAATCTCTTGATGTTTGTAATAGTCTTTTGATTCAAATTCAATTTATTATTATGAAATTAGAGGTTATATAAAAGCATGTTAAAAGCTTTGAATTGTGAGCTTCATATCAAGTAAAAATGAAAAAAAATCACAAATCATCAAAACATATTGCACAATAAATGTCATCATTATTATATCAACAAAGACCATGGAATTCAATTTAAAAAAGTATCAAATTCATTAGCATTAGAATATTAACTATGTTATATATTGCAAAAGTTTTTGGAAAATATGAATTATGTTTTGTGAATATAAATCTCTTGATGTTTGTAGTAGTATTTTGATTCAAATTCAATTTATTATTATGAAATCAGATATTTATAAAAGCATGTTAAAAGCTTTGAATTGTGAACTTTAGTTTTTTTCTATTTTATGATGATGTTTGAAGGAGAAAAGAGATGGTATTCATGTAACCAACTACATGAAGGTAGTTTTTGTTTATGTTCACGTTGTTTAAAAAAGAATAATTTTATAGATGAGAATTAATGGATGAAATGTTGAAATTGGATTGAAAGCAAAATATATTTGTAAATTTCATGAGCATTTTCAACAATAGAGGTAGCTTGAGGATTTTCGGAAAAGCTTTCCAACAAATGCAAGGTCTAGTGTCATCATTGTATGTTGCGTTTGGGAAGGAAGAATCACTCTTTCAAACTCCATAAATGAAGCAAGATGTGTTTGGTAGTAGAAATATCATGATATGGTTAATCAATTTGAGTCTTTTTGTTTTTTGTTCATAAATAGGTTTTATTTTACATTTGCTGCGACAATTTAACATTTATTTTCTTGTAATTCCTGCATTTATATATATTTTATCTTATTAAAGTTATCTTTATATGTTACATTGTCTTACTATTTTTACTAAATTTTGAAATGGAATGGGAATCTACCCAAAAGAGTGTTGAAGTTGCTAATCTTTGTTTGTCCAATGCCTTAGATGAATCTAACCTTGTATTAGTAGAAGCCACTATAACGTCACATTGCCTTCACTCTTGAAAGTTGGCTAAAACCTTAAAAACCACAAAATTTTCATGGTTATTCTTTTTTCTTAAAAAACACTTGCCAACTTGTAAAAAATTGCCCAAAAAAAGGCACCCGTTACATATAAGAAATAAACTTTTTAATTGATTTTTACAATTGCACCTAAAATGTTATAATCACATGTAAATAATTACTTTATCAATTCATTTTGTGTTAAAGTATTATGGTGGGATGTAAGAAATAAAGTTTACAATTTAAGTACGCCTTTGTAAGTTTAACTTGGTTAACTTAGGCTTTGTTTAAAATTTTCTTAGGATTTGCCTTAGTAAACATATATTTAATTGAAATTCAAACTAGGTTTAGTTTTGGGTAGCCTAGGTTGAACTTAAATTTGATCTTAGTTAGTTTAGGTTTTGCATAGGTTTAACATTGATTAACCTATGTTTAACCTTGGCTAATCCAAATTTAACTTTTAATTAACCTTGGTTATTTTAGGTTTACCTAGGTTTAGTTCAATTAAATTGTTAGGTTAACTTAAGTTTTATCTAAATTTGGTTTTTTGTTAGCTTAAGTTAAGCGTAGGTTAGCTTTTATTTAAATAAAATTTAACTTAAGTTGAACCAAAATTAACTTAGGTTTTGCCTTGGTTAGCCTATGTTTAACTAATATTAACCTAAGTTTAATTTAACCTTTTTTGCATAGGTTTTACGTTGGTTAATAAATTAAGCCACTTGGTTTAATTAAGGTTTAACATACATTTAATTGATGTTTAATTTAGCTTTAACCTAAGTTTAGTTGACATAATTAACATAAACTTAGCATAAGTTAACCTTGGTTAATTTGGGTTTAGTTTAATTTAACCAAGGTTTCACCTTGGTTAACTTATATTTAGCCTATTTCAACCTAATTTAACATAGGTAGCATTACATTATAGTAGGTTAGCTATAAAACTTTAAAATGCTTAGGTTATCCTTGGTTAGTTTAAGTTAACCTTGACTATTATAGGTTATGTTAGGTTAGGCCCGTGTTAGTGTGGGTGGGTCTAAGTTAATTTATGTTATCCTAAGTTAGCCTATGTATGCCTAGGTTAATCTAGGTAGGCTTAGGATAACCTAGGTAAGGATAATTCAACCTAGGTTTGCTTAAAGTAGTATAGGTTATGCCTAACTTAGCTAGGGTATATATGTTTTTAATACTTAGGTTGTATTAAACTATTGTTTTCGTGGTGGGTAGCTTTGTTTAAAAAAAACAGTTGTGGTGTGATGGTTGAGGATTCAAACCCTCAAAATGGAGATGAAAGGTTCAAATCCCCACACTTGTAATCTAAATGTTCACCCTAGGTTACCTAGGTTTGTTGTCAAAATAACTTGCATAGGCCACCTAGGCTAAATAACCTAGTAAGCTTTATTTGACTATGTCATGAGTGGCATTTAACGTGACACAATTGGGGAAAAAAATTCATTTCTTAGCTTTAGGTTGCCACATGGCAACTCATAAGCAACCAATAAAAAAATTATTGCCTAGGTTTCCATGCAATAACACATGATAATTAAGCAAAATAAATTTTGATGCTCTAGGCTTAAATTACCACATGGCAATGTAGTTATTAACATTTAGGTCTAGGCTACCTAGGCCAAGCACATGGCAACAAGTACTAAAACCCTGAGTTGAAAGACACAAATGGTATCAAATATAGGACTATATTTTGACAACTTATGAAACTTGTTATCTAAATATGGTGTTTTCAAGAAAAAAAAATCAACAAACTATGGGAACTTCAACACAATTTTTCAAAGAAATTCTTATATGAGTCACATTAGAATTTTTTGTTGCCAAATGCCAAAAAATATTGTCACAAAACCTTGTTGGCATCTTAATGGACTTATAAGCTTGTAGAAATACCTTTCATTCTTATTTATGCAAAGTGAAAATAGTTGCATTGTATACCAATTAACCTTTGGCATGAAATTTTAATGCTCATTCAAACCTACATTAATCATTATGAATTCCCATTTATTGTATTTTATAAATATCATTCATTTCACCTAATAAACTTAATATGCAAGTTCCAACTATCTTGAAGTAAACTTTGGAATGAACCAACTATTATTTAAATCCTTCAATTAATCTTTTGCCCTTAAACCCAATCCTAACAAATGATTTGCAACAATTTGCAATTTGTGCACAAATTATCTTGCTCCTATTATGGTTGTGAATAGAGGTCTTTTATTTTCGTGCTCTTGGAATGGTTTCTTAAAAAATGGTTTCCAGATGGTTTCATTGAAGCAAACCATTTCCAAGTGTGTCTCATTGAAGTGTTCACTTGGAAATGGTTCACTTCAATGAAATGCACTTGGGATATGATTACAACCTTAATTTCAAATTCATTAATCATTAGCTTTGACATCTTTTGTACACAACCACTTTCATTCCAAAGCATTTTCAATTCTTCAAGAAACAATTATACTATGTATTGTCATAGTATAATTCTTCATTTCCCATGAACGATCAAATTGAACATAATAAATGTTCTTGTGGTGGATAGGTCTAGTGGTAGGTTATAATTCACAAAACAAATGGGCGACATTGTGTATTTTAAACTAAAATGGAAATATGAGTTCATACCATGAGTTGCAAGATTGAACTTAAAAAATTTAAGTTCAAATTCAAATTCAAATCATTTTGTTTCAATATGTGCTTAAACCTTTGAATATGATTATCCCTATGAAAAACAAGATCACTACTATGGCTTTTTTTGTGCCATTTCATCATAACAATTTGATTTTGGTCAAGGTCAATTGTTGAATTCTTAAAGCTAAGAAGTTAAATGAAATTGTTCACAATTGGTGGAGTAAAACCTATCACAAGCAAATTATACCATCCCCTTATTCAATTCTAGACTTGACAAACGAATTGCATAGGATTGATGGAAACCAAGGAAGTTGCAAATCAAGTGAATTCATTAGATTTGTGGATGAAATGAGCCGCATCAAACTATGACATTTATAAACATAAATCTAATTATTTCTTGATCAATTGAAAGTGTTGTGAAATGAAGGTTGTTGTGTACAAAACATGTCAAAGCTAATGATTATTGAGTTTGAAGTTAAGGTCATATTCATTTGGATAACGCATGATTATTTGTGTCTTGACTGTCTTGACATTTGTTCATGTATATTCACATTACATCAAAAAATTAAATCAATGTTTATAGTTGTACTCAACTTGTTACACTTCATTATGGGAAGTGTTATTGAAATTTGAACCTTTCATTGTTTTGTAAACAACATTGTTTAACCATATTGTAGCTTTTGACTATGTGTCAAAATTGTCTACTTGAATTCTATTTTGTTATAATAAGGATCCAAAGTAGTGTAACACCGAATAGAAAAGGTCATGAAAATTAAAATCTTGCTCAATGTTTTGAAAGAACTACTTTTGAACCTTGTGGTTTTTAATATAGGGTTGTCGACAAAAGGAAAACTTGCAAATTTTTAATCCATACATGACCTAAATTCAAGGTATTCAAAAAAATTGAAGAAAATTATCTTTGATGAACATACCTATAGATCATCCATTTTGAACTAAATCAAAACATTCGTTCAATGTGCTGTAAAAAAATTTGTCAACCACCATAGTGAATGACAATAAAAATGTTGACAACTATATGGAAAAAGATGTTTGAATTCCTGAAAGATTTTGAGAGATTACATGGCTAAGGAACTTGTATGAAAAGACTTTCTGCATTTTAAAACTTGGATTATTGACCATATTTGGTCATCCACCACCTTCTTGATCCAATGCATGTTGTGAAAAATGTTAACAAATCATTGTTAAGCCAATTGTTGAGGAAACATATTTCAAAGCATATAGGGCAAACATTAAGAAATGAATTGAAATTTATTTTAAATTTATAAATCACTAAAATTATGAACACAAGTAAAAATGTCACAATCACATGCAAAAACTACACACACACACACACTTTAAAAAATAGTTTTTTTTTTGGTTGCATATTGTAGTTAATTTTTAAATATTATTATTGCTTGTAAGTCTTGTTTCTCCTTTTGAATTAAGTTGCACAATTCCTTGTATTATATTCAAGTAAAACAAAAACAAAAGTTGGCTAATGCTACTCCCATGAAGAAGGGAGGTTGACTTTCCTTTATTAATATTTGCTTGAATATTATAAACCAAATTAGCTTGCCTATCAATGCTGAGGCATTACGGGAACATGGAATGCACAATGTTGATTCCAATGAGTGTAATGCACTCTTGTGAACAAAACCAATTTTTAAAAAAAATAACAAAGAAAAGAAAAGCCACCTGCCAGCCTACATGCATGCTACTAGTCTAAATTTAAAAAAATGCTAAAAATATATTTGAAGATCTTTCAAGATTTTTCAGGTGAGAACTTGTGGAGATTATTATTTTACAAGTAGTCATACTCAGGCTAATCCTAAGAATTCCTTACCATAAGTGTTTTTTTTGTTTTTTTTTTTTTTTTTATAAAAAATTTTTTTTTATTTTTTTAAATTTTTAAAAATAAAAAAAAATAAATTATAATATAAAAAAA
>Ga0116231_10002204_pt1 | contig 40779 bp, 39 predicted proteins | sample S1TSphgellanicum_2_FD_89695 | JGI IMG/M metagenome (GOLD analysis project Ga0116231, IMG submission 89695) | Host-associated microbial communities from peat moss isolated from Minnesota, USA - S1T2_Fd - Sphagnum magellanicum MG | ecosystem: Host-associated > Plants > Peat moss > Unclassified...
ACACTTCCTCAGGAAGCCACAGAAAGAACCAAACAAGGGGAGACAAAAAACAAACAAAAAACGAAAACACACACCGGTATGAACAAAAGTGCCAGTCTCACACCTGTTCAGGGACCATCAACAGTAGTATGTATGATAGTGACTTAACTACCACAACTTCCCCACTGACTTCAATGGGTAAAGGCTGGTGACAAGCATCAACCTGTGAACTGAGTTTCTGCTGCAATTCTGGAAGCAATGGGAAGACTCAGCCATACTCCTGGCTAGCAACAGACCACAACCCCAAGGACAAGGAAAAACAGACCGACAGAAAGGGAAAGAAAAAGTAAAGGAAAGAAGAACAGGGAAAGACTATTAACACCACCTTGATAAAAACACTATTGTAACCCAAAACACAATATCTCTGTGAAGCAAAAACTACCTTATTCATCAAGTTTGCATGATCAAATACTTATGCCAGAGAACCAACCTCTGGTGAATCCTCCACTAAAATTTGTCCAGGCCCAACTGATGGTTCCTGCACTGCAATCCTGTCTGGTGGCAATGAACTTGACCTGCTGGATGAAGAATTGTCCTCATGAAACCTGTTAGGTGCACGATCAAAATCCATTTCTGAATTACCCAACAAACGACTTTCCCCAAATAAATGTGCACTTGTATCTCTTGCAAACTTAGTCACCATTGAGAACTTTTCCAGAACTTGGATGGATAAATCCCGTGCAGGATCTTTTGATTGCTTATGTTGTCTGTCCTCAGAAAGTCCCATGCTGTTCAAATTGCTGTTGCCATCCACCTCATTTTTTTGGTCTTGATCTTGCTTGTGCACAACAGGATAAGCATCATCCTTGCTGGTAGAAGCAACCACTGCTGGTACACGAGCTACCTCTGTCATCTCAAGTGACATGAGACTCCTCTGTATGCAAAAGCACCCATGGCATGACAGTTCAGAGGCTGATCTATGTAGTTCTCGTTGGATCACTGCTCTCATGATGTACAGACATACAGACAGTCATGATTGAACTGAAGCATGTTTAGCACAAGGAAGCAGCTCCATCAACATCTACATCATAATGACCAGCCTATACTTGAGCTGAGAACTTGATCCTGAGAGAGTAACCTCAAACAGGAGCAAGAGCCAAGCTCAATGCAACACAATTGAATACATGGAAGGGCTTCCTAAGCACCACAACAATCTTATGCTTACCCTTCAAACCTTTTTCTAGCACCTTAGAAACAAGCATCATGCACATATTGACTTGGTGTGTTAGTGTCCAAGTTGAATAAAGAAAGCTGTGGAATTATTATAATGTGTCTCAATTTTGTGACTCTTTGCAGAGATTATTCTGACAATATCTAACGAAACTGCAGCACTAACCTGTAGAGGGTCCTGGACATCATTCACAAGGTACACATTGGCATCATCATTTGACCTGCAAATGCCACAGCAACCTATCCTGAGCATCTGTAACCCTTTCAACCAAATATATCACAATGTAGCTACATCTTGGAGTCCTTGAAGAGGGTGAATAATTGAAAAAAGGTCAATATGCTGACAGAAACTTCACAGTTTCGCAGATATCAATACTTGTCACAAAGCACATTCAGCTGGAGGTTTCCCACACCCAGTAAGTCAATTGCAAGTGTCTTAAAAAATCCACAAGTCACCATCCAGGACAAGCTACAATAGGGTGCATTCACTTGTGGGAGGGTTACCTTTGATCTTGAAATAAACACAAAAGCACTTGCAATGAGAATGTTGCAAGAGGCGGAAATGCATATTTTGGTTACCAACCTCACTAGAATTGCATGAGCTTTCAATGTGGCAAGAAATTCCCGTACACCACCATTGTTAAAGTAGAGGGGAGGGAATGCCAGGCCTGTATGGACCACCAGCAAAAGCTCAGAATGGAAACAATATGCAAGTTGGAATATCAGTTATGACACAGCAAACACAATTGGATGCAGAGGGTTTCAACCAAACTGAAATGTACACAGCATTCAAAGGAGATATAAATGCAGGTAAAAAGACCCAAAATTAACTGACAAGCCAACAGAGTAACATACCAGAGGTAAGTACAATGATAATGTACTGCCATCCAAGGGTTGGAGTATGACGGCGAATTGATCGCATCTCCGCCAATGAGACAGCTCGAATTGTGTACAGATTTCTGTCTGTTAAGGAAAACATTATCCAAACCAATCAGATGTGAAGGACCTCACTATCATGAATACAGTCTTTAATATTCCAGTCCACCCAAGTTTTCAATTTTCCAAAAAACCATTCTCTGATGATTTGCTACCTGATCCTGTGCGTCGGCCACCATTTGGAAGCAGAAATGCTCCATCTTTCACAAAACCTCCTTGAAGATTATAAGGGATCCATGTCTGCACAATCCATGATTCAAAGGCATACATTTTCAAAACAAGAAGGACAAATTAAGTGACACTTTGAATTGCAAAACATACAGCAAAAACATCAACAAGATCAAATTCCCAGCTACAAAACTCAGTCTTATCCACAGCCTTGAACCGTCTAGATGAACTGCATGTCAGAAAAGTTTAAAATCTACAATGTGATGAGAATCTGGACTTGCCAGAAATACATGACAACACAATGTGCAAAACTCACTCAGACAATCATTCAAACAAACAAAATAAAGACCCAAAGTCTCCCATTTCATTGCACTATGAAACTGCAGAACACTCTTTAAAACTGTTGTAAAGATGTGCAGTGGAATCCAACAACTCCTGTGTTCCTTGTAAAAAGGTAGTTAATATATGATCCAAAGTGCCTTGTACCATGAAAAGCGAAGGGTCTTGCTTGATAAGTCTTAGGCGGCCACTGATGCGTTCCCTAGCATGCTGTGTTGGGTACACCGAAACATTTTCTTTTACATACACCACCTGGTAAGAGTCCATGCTTCCACTCAGACTCATGCTCCCTTTGCCTTTGGATGTTCCTGGAATGGCATCACTCCCTCCCTGCCAAGGGTTTGGTCAAATCAGAAAACTCACAGCATCAGGTTCCTTTACTACCCTAAGAAATCAGAGAAAGAGCAAATACAATCAATTGATTCTCATCCAGTTACAAGTTCAAGATTACAAACTTAAAGATCAGGTATACACAGAAATGATCGGATCACATGTAGTAAGTATTCTGTGGTTCTCTCTTAACAAAGCCATTCTATGTCTTTGTGGCTTTAGCAATGAGCTCAAAAGACAAGGTAGACATGGTCTTGAGAGATGGGAACCCTACCAAAAACTAGCATGCAATTTGTGAAGGTATGATCATCAAAGCAATAGCCAAGTGCGTAGGGCTCATGGATCCCCCTTGCAAGCGATCATCCAAAGTGTGATGAGAACTAGGGCTTTCCGGGAAATCAAAAGTCCATGACTTTTCTGGTTCCTGATTTTTCCTGGCTACTTGAATGTTTCTTTTTCTTCCAGGAAATCAGGGAAACCGTTTAGTCCGCACACACTTTGCATGATCGGTTGATGAGGCGAACCAGATTCTCTTTCTTTGCGTAGACGACAAAATCTAGCATATGGTTTGAAACCGCAAACACTTTGCAAGACGGTGCTGAGCTCTAACCTCTAGGTTATTATTATTGCCCTCGATGCTGCTGGAAGAGAGAGAAAGAAGAAGGCACCTTCACGGTTGTAGCAGCAGATGGCGAGGCGCTCTGCGAAACAGCAGCATAATCCACATCGTCGACAAAATCTGCATTATCCGCAGTCAATGCCGTTTTCCCTCGCATCTCTGTCTCTGTCTCACTCAATCCTTCTCTCCCGATTCTCTAAAAACCTTCTTACAAACGAAATTCCAAACGAAAAATCCTTCCCTCTCCGTCCTCCAGCAACCAAATCCTTGCACAATACGTTTTCACCTTCCAAACGGGACTCGGAAAACAAAGCAGAAAACAAACAAACTACAGAAAATTCACAAAACCTTCACAATCAAACAAACAAACAAACAAAAAACGAAAGCAAAAGGAAGAAGAAAGGATCATCTTCATCGAACAAAAAAATTACACAAACTTCATCACAAAAAATTCACAGCAACCTTGGAACCAAATAAAAGATTGAAAGCTCCCAGCGATGGACGAGAAACACGAATCTCCTTTTTCTTCTTCTTCTTCTTCTTCTTTGTCGTCGTCTTCGACAAAACAACAACAGAGTTTTGTTTGTTTGTTTGCGTCAACTGCAAATGTGAGTTAAAGCTCTTCGGGACTACTACACGTCTTCCCCCAATTTTCTTTTTCTAATGTTTTTTTTTGCTTCTTCTTCTTCTTTTTGGTATTTAAACAAGCGGCTAATAATTTCTTTTTTTTAATCTTTTTTTCCTTCTTTTTTTTCAATTTTGTGATGTTGCTCATGTGGCTAACATCCATCAGTATATTTAGCCAATTTTGGTGATATTCAAAACGTGAAAGGTAGAAAATCTTAAGCACCATATCACATTATAAGCAATTGAGGTGATTTTTAGCGATTAAAACAATTAAAAAATCATTTTCTAGAGATTTACTTTAAGCTGAAACTTGCAAAAGAATTTTCTTTTTCAAGATACTTTTTGGAAAAATGGCGAAACAATCATTGGGCTCATTCAGGGTTTTTTTTTTCCCCCAATTTTGTGTTATAGCGAAACAGGTGATAGACCAGAAGATTTAGCCAAATTTGGCTAAAGACCAGATATGAAAGTACAAAAATTAAGAATCTTTTTATATTTTGGCTACCTGCTGGAACCAATGGTTTTGTTTTTGCATCCTAGTAACAACAAAAAAAAGCCAGTGCCACAAATACAATAGCTTTTTTTTTGGGGGGCAAAAATAACCCAAAGTCGCCACATTATGAGGAATTTGTTTTTGAACTTGCCAAAATCGGTCCTAGCATTTTGCCAAAATATATCACAATTCCTAAACGATTCTACTTTCCTCTTTGGCATATAGCCAAATTCGGCTAAATTCTCTTGTGGATGATTGCCAAAGCACCTACCTCACAAAATTGAGGGGGAAAAAAAACACTAGTCAGAACCTATGCTTGTAGAATTCTGGCAATTTTCAATAATTTTTGGAATTTGGTGAATAAGGCTATTTTTTCACAAAAATCCTGCATATATATTTTTTCTTGTTATTTTCTTGCTTTTGAAATATGACATTTCATCTTTCATGGGTTAAGTTCATTTTAAGGGGATTTGTTTTCGAATTTACAAAATATGTGAATAAAAATAGAAGGTCCCATATATTGATTATTGGGTAAAAATGATAATTTAATCATTTTAATAATTTTATTTATTTATTTAATTTGACAACCAAAATATAATTAATATAACATATGTGTTTAATGCCTAGTATTAGAACAAAAAAATAAAAAATATACAACATATGTGTTAATCTATAATAAATTCAACTAGTAAATATGTAAGTGAGCTAGTTTGTATAATAAATCAAATAAATTCTAATAATTCAACATGGAAAAATGTGAACTAAAGGATCCTTTCACATCATTGACACTTGAATCATTTTGGCAAAACTTGCAATTTAGATGGATATTTTGTTTTGCCACCTCTCAATTACCTAGTTAAAAAATATGTTAAATACATGCGATATGTCCAAAAAAAATTATCACATGATTTTAGAATGTTCACTTGTATTCTTGTCATTTCTCACAATTTCAAGTACTAAAATTGAGAATTTAAATAAATATAGGTTATCAAAGTTTTGATGCAAATTAAAAATATTTTTAAATATATGGTGGTTTAAATATGTGCATAGTAAAATTTAGATGATAATAGGGTGGGGAAAAAATAGTTGTTTCACATAATTATACCCACCAAACAATATCTTATTTGATGCAAACAATGCAAAAATTTAAAACTTAATGTCCTATTGGGTGTTCATTTCAAATTAATTAAAATTACCATAGTAACTTTGGCACAAATTAAATTATTTTTCATTTTGTCAAAATTTTGAAAAAAATCAGAATTGTACACTAAAAGTTTTAAAATTTTAGTCAAAATTTTGTGTTATAATAACACTTAATTATAGGTAGCCAACTTTGAACTTTAACCTTATCAAAGGAAATAATGTTCAATGTGAACCATCTAACCACAAGGATAGCAAGAAAGCTTTGAAGTCATTTGTGGTTTTATTAAATTTATTCCTTTTTCTCCCAAAAAATTCAAAATTAAGACTCCAAGTGTCAAATTAATTTCTTTAATTATATTACTTATTTGGTGCACAAGTGCAAAAGTTGCCCAAATATTATAGTATTTGGTTGTTGTATTGCAACAAATAACATAACACATATTTTCTAGGTAATCACATCTATAACGTTGTTGTCATTTACAATTTTAAAAAACATGATAATGGATTTATTTTTTCAAATCCCCAAATTTTTTTATATTGATGAAATGTTTCAAAAACATTATGCAAAAAACTTTCATTAGTCTAAATGTTAAAAACTAAAAATCTAATTATTTTGTTTTGTTAAGATTTGTTGTTTTTGTTTTGTTGAGACTTTATTTAAGTGTATAAGTTGTTAAACTTATTTTCATTATCTTTGAATAATAATTAGAAAACACACAAATTAGTTACACTTAGAAAATTAAAAATACATTCACAAATTAAATTCACTATGCATTCCAAATTCATAAAAACACCAACAAAGTTGAATGTGTAATGATGAACAAGAAAACATTAAATTAAAAAAAACAAAACAAACAATTAACATAAAAATGAAAATGATAAAGATATATAAATATAAATTATGTAAGAATAAAACATGAGCACAAATACACAAGAGCAAATGAACAAAATCAATTCAATACAATGATATAAAATTTACAAACACAAACAAAGTTTTAAATGAAAGAAATTTTAAAACAACATGATTTATAAAGTAACACTAAGTACCATAGATCATGATTTTTATGTTGGTATTTTATTGAAATTTCAATAATATATAATGGACATTGGACAATTGGGGCTTGGCATGGTTGGGATTTTAGTTTTTAGTCAATAATTTCTAGATGTCCTTACAAGACTCCAATTTTAAAACCTCACATGTCCTACAAATTATTGGTTTAATATTTTTGGTCTTCATTCAAAATGCATGGATTGTTTATGCCAAAAACTTGATTAAATACATGTTGATTGAAATGATTGAAATGGTAGTTGATGTTGTAGGACCAATATTTTAAATTAATTAATCTCATTATATAAATAATAATTTTATTTTTTTCAAATTTCAATGGGTCACATTAGTGAATTGGACCCACAACTCCAATGCCTAATTTTTTAATGCATAGATTGCTTTTACATTTTTAACTAATTGTTTAACAAATTAACAATAGATTGTTGAACCCATTCATGAATGCCTTTACTAGTGTTGACCAAACCTTTTGCATTCTCCACCTTCTTTTTCATGATTTTGTATTCCATTTCCAAATTTTCTAAAGGTTTCAACCCAATATTTTCATTCATTAATGTTTCCAAGATCACTCATGGGGTTTCAATTGCCTTCATTTGCCCTCTTTTGATTTTGGTCATTCATGCCCACCTTTGACACAATCAACTTGCTCCTAAAAAGTATTAATGAGATCAATATTTATTATATTATCCTTATTCATCTTTGCCTTCTTCAAATGATATTAGATAATAATTAAAAGGTAATGTCCACAAGGGAACATATTATTGACCTTCCCAAACTTCTTCACATGACACCAAAAACCCCAATCCATGATTATATGATCAACAAAAACAAAACACATACAGATATATATATTTGTAGTTGTGTTGTCATTTCTTGTGTCTTTATATTATAATTCATGTTATAAGCTTGTTTCACATAGCTAGGATTAAATCCCAAAATTGGAAAGCAAGATAATGTGACAAGCCAAAAATTAGTTTATATCAAAGGACTTTTCAAACATTTGTGCATATATAGCAAGAACTCAATATTTGGACTTTAAATGTTGGAAATAGATGGTGACCTTGTGAGCTAGTTCGTTCTTATTGGCCACATGAGTTCCAAAGAAATAGGCACTTGCAATTAATTGGTTATTATTGTATAACTAATTAATTTGCAACTTTTCGTTTAGGGAAAGACCTTCCTTTAGAACATAATTTGTTCTTAATTTGTACAATCACCAATGATATTTAATGTTGTTTGTAATGAGTTTTCATCTTACAACAAACCCACCTATGTCCATAATAATGTGATTCAGGACAAACATCCTATATATGAACAATCTAAAAACCATTTGAACATATGAAAAAACCTAAATTCAATTTTTTTTGAGTTCCAATTAGTTCACACCAAATTGTTAAATAAGGTCCCAAATTTTGGTGTAACATTGAATGACATGTAGAAATAAAATACAACCCAACTTACTTGTATAATCATCACTAGACCTCCATTTGATGCCAAACCTAAAATTTCTACCAATATTGCATTAACTGGTTTTTCCCTCAAAGAAGACATCATTATAAACTACATTCAATTCACAATTATGTGTTGATTTAGAGCACAATCCTAATGCAACAAATGTTTTGCAGTCCACTTATGAAAGTTCGCAACTGTTAATTGTGAATACTTTTCCTCATATAACCACCACAACAGAAATAGGGCTACTTGTTCATTATGTTTTGCATCAAAGATGGTGCTTCAAGAATCAAATATTCAATCCTATGAAGTTTTCAAAAATATGCTTCAAAATAACATGAGTTTGAAAAATATGCCTTCAATTTTCAACAACAAGAATAAAAGCAACAAGCATTTGTCATCATCACTCACAAACAACAATGATGACATTATACGTTGTAACACAAACATCATACATGCAATTTTGTGACAAGAATTGCAATGACCATGATTTGTCATCATGGTCTTTGTGAATGTAAGAGCATTATATTGTGTTGAAAGCTACAACACATTTTGGCACCATTAGGTCAAAGAAAAGCTTTCAAACATGGTTGGAGTTTGTGTATGTGAGTTTTGCTAAATTGCTACTTGGATGGATGATATTTTCTTAAATGACCAACCTTCTTTTTATTAGCAATTTTTTGTCGAAAAGTGAAATCAAATATCAAAAAAATTAGAAATGAAATGTTTCTAAATGTTTCAATTGCCAAAAATGAACCAAAAAAAAAGTAACAATAGTAAAATTTTGACATTTGATTTTCAATGTGGAGCTTAGTGGTTTTTCTTCAAATATTGGGGTGTTGTTCAAGTGGTGAAAATCCATAAGGATGTTTAGCGAAATTTGGCAATGTTCAAATATTCAAATAAAAAATCTTAAATTTGGGCCTTTCATATTATAGTTAGTTGGCCAATTTTAAAATTTGGAAAATTTTCATTAAAAAATTCAAGGAATTTGTGATAGAATATTTTTTATTCAAATTATTTTTTGTAAAAAAAAAAAAATTCACCACATAAAATATCATTTTAGTGGATTAAAAAATATAGAAGGTTGATTGAATATTTGTAGTTCATATATATTTGATAACTAGATTTAGTTAAATCATTTTGTGAATTATCTCCATTATTTTTACATCATCCTATGAATCATAGCCATTTTGACTCCAAAACAATACCTAAAAAAACTTTGGTGGTGACATACAAAATGGATTTTTCTTACCTTGAAAAACTAAAAAATCAAACAAGCTTTTCCATGATAGTTTTTTCTTTTTTGCACCTTGTGAAGAACTTGGAGTTACATAATAACAAATGTAAATGTCATTTCCACTTTTGCGAATTGCAATGATGGATGGTTGTTTTTCAATGTTTTTCACAATTGAAAACTACATAGATTTTAGGTTAGAAAAATTTGCTCCTTAATTGGAAGTTCTAGTTAACCTTTCATTGGGCTTGGAGTGGAGGGCAATTGTGTATCAAGTTTTCAAGGTTTTACATTAATATTTGTTGTTTATGATGGACATTCAATTCAAAGGTTTGGAATATGTGATCAATTGGTTTAGTTCATCAAGGATGTTTACATTTGATCCAAATGCAAAGTGAAATTTATCTATGGTTTTTTTGTTTACCCACAAAATAATACATGATATTAGAAAAAAAAACAAGGCATTTTCAATTGGTTTTTGCAATTTTAGTTGCAAATAAAATTTGTAATTATTTTTTCTTTAATTTTGTAAAAGAGGTCATAAACAATAATTATAAATGGATGGAAAAGAATTCAACAAAATATTGGTTCATATATTGACGCACCATATACGTATTGTTGCATGTAACTAATTTGTAACTAAATTGGTCAACTTTTTGTTCTTATGGTATGTTGCCACACATCACTAACATAATACATTCTTGTTATTATTATTTTATTTATGTAATTATTTTGAATGTGAAAAGGGAGAGGTTGGGATTTGGCCACAAGGAGGTACACATCTTTATTCATGCCCCTTAAGATCGTGTGGCTTCCAACGACCCACATGTGATATTTGACAACAAATGTGATAATGACACGTGACATAATTTTAAATTATTAAATGAAATATTCTATTTGTATTGTTACTTAATCTAAACCATTCATTTCAATTAGTCACAATGATGACATGTGGTAAAGTATTAAGGTATTAAAAATTTTCCATATATGTAAATATATAATTATCACGATTTCTCAATATAATTACATGCATGACATAAATTTTTAGGTTCTACAACAACAAAGTTATATGTGAAATTATGTCATTTGTGTTATGTTGCAAAAACATGCCCCACTACAAAATTCCATCAACCATTCAGATTTGCTAGAAATATTATTGATGTGATTGGGTGAATAATGGGCAACCTTATTTACAAACTTAACAAAGATGGATTTTTGCTGGCCAATTTTCATGCCTTGCAATTTAATGATTCAAAATTTTATGTGTTCCTTAATTACGTTCAACAAGTTTTTTATTTTGAGGATGATATGTAACCATGGTGGAAGGTTGTATTACATAATGAACCAAAGTCAAAGCACATGGTATTTGAAGACATTGATGAAGCTATTACCATTGTTGATAATTTAATTGGAATTGATGCATCATTGGTTATAATAGAAATGCCCCACAACATAACATTAATGGGTGCAATTGCACTTTCTAGAACATATGTAGTGCTAGCAAGTGAAGAGCTTCAAAGGCCAGGGGATGATGAAAATGGTGCAATTTAATGATAGGGTAGCATTATCCCCCTTCAAAATTATATTTCATCTTCAAAATACTAGCTCTAAGCTTCTAGGTTATCCTCAACCTTTGTAACAAGTACATTGGTGACCTTTTTGAATAGTTGATTAATAACTTCATTAACCAATTCACAAATAATTATGGATTGAACATTGAATTCTACCACAAACTTCTATTAAACATGTGTGTTAACCAAAGTTGTATTGGCAAAACAAAAAACTTTTGATGCATGGGGTGGAGTAGTTATCATAATACCCTTTAACCCTACACCTATCTAAGGTGATGTGAATGGTAAATTGTTAGGAGTTACTACTTATTTAATTATATTGTTGACTACTAGTTGAACATTAATGACAATGGGTATGGTAAAAGGTATTATCATTAAACTTGAGCCTTCACAACTTGGAGTAGGTATTTTGGTGTAAGCGGTTCATTCTGCATTTAAGAATTTCAATCATTTGGACTTTAGATGAAAATATCTTACATGGTCTTACACCGATTTTAAGCTCGATAGGTATAAAGGTTAAAGGTTAGCTCATTTGAAATCTAGAATTTTGCTTGGTAGGTGACAACTTCAATGAGTAAGTTTTTATTAGCTAGGCAATCTCCATGCAATTTCTTGAATTTGTTTATTTATTATGTCCTACACAATTTGCCACCACTTCTTCCACTTAGGGTTCTTATCACCCAATGTTTGATTTTGGATTTTTAGTAATGTGTTGTCAAACAATAAATTTTCAAACTTTCTAAACCTATTAAACTTGAATGGGTAAGATTTGGGTTAACTTATTAAACAAAACTTTCACAAAATTCCATTTGCTCTTTTAGTTTTTGAATTTGGACACGTAATTGGTGAGTTTGGTTCTCCAATTCCATATGGGTAATGGCCACATGTTTTTATTGTTCACGACATGTTTGTTCCAAAACAAATATGACCTTCTCTTATGAAACATTTGACACATCCATATTCTTGTAGTCTTTGGTCAACTAATCATGTTTAGTTTGTAAAGTCTTCATGTCATTATAATTCTTCTAGTGAACTTGGTTCAAGTCATTATATTCTTGTTGCAAAGTTTCTACATTTTTTAGTGTTTAATCAACACCAACAACTTTATCAATTATGTTATTGTTTTTTGCATGTAATTTAACCGATTGAATTTTAGTCATAGTTAACTCCTTGTCCTAATTTTTAAAATTTTATTGGATAATAATTAATTTTAATGAATTTGTAACTGGTTGTTGGTTTTTTGAAAAAATACTTCATTGTGGTCATTTTTCACCCTCAACTTGGTTAAATCATGTAACAATTGTGGCCAAGTTTGAGCATGTTGAGTTGTTTGTTTAAAAAAAATTAATTTATTTCAAATTCTAAAAATGAATTTTGGTTAGTAAAGGTTCAACACAAACATAAGTGATTTCGAACTAACTTGTTCAACTAGTAGAGGTCTGAGTTATACTAGTCTAACAATGATTCCTAAACATGTTCATGAAATTCAAGGTTTTTTTTAACAAATAAGGGTATTGATGGAGCATTAGATACATTTTCTTTAAATGGTCCAAACTTTATTCATCCATGTTTTAAACTCCTTTTGTTTTTACTATTTCTTCAATTGATTGATCAGGTTTCTATAATAATTCAATAATAATAACATGTTTTTAGGGATGTGCCCTCCAATTTGGTGGTGATATTATCAATTTAGGATTCAACCTATTTTGTGGGATTGATGGTTTCATGGACCAAAATGCGTCCTAGTTCACTTTGGGTTTCACTAGATTTTGAATGAATTTGGACATTTTTACCATGATGAAACCGGTTAATTTCCCAATGAACTGGGACTAATTGCTATGGACAATGAATTGGTCCATTAATATTTAGTGAAACAAGGTTACTTTCAAGTGAAATACAAATTTACCAAGCTATTTCATTTGTTAGTTAATTATCTAGATAACATGGAAATAAATTAAATTTAAATTATTTAATATTTAATGTAATATTCAATATTATTGATAATTTCATGATTTTTAGCCTATGAATTATTGACAAATGTCACTACCTATGCTAAGTTAAAAACCTATTCTATATATATAGGCCATGTAATCAACCTAAGTAAACACGTATTCTTAGGAACTACATAAAAAAATATTCAGTCAATTTACCAATGTTAACCATACACACACTATTTGTGAGGTTTGATCCCTTGACCTTTAAGATGGAAGTAAACACCCTTACCATCAAACCATCACACTTGTTGTGATAATGTGTTACATTACATTTTATTTATCAAATTTTCATTTTAAACATTATAAAAACATAAACTTTGAAAATTCATATCCTATTGAAATTTTGTTTAAATGAAATGATTAAAAATGAATATAAAAGTTTTTTCAATAATGTACATAATTACATTTATTTCCTTTTGAAAATGTAAAATCACTTGAACAATTTTTTTATTGAATGTCATTCTTCAATAACATTTCAATGACCATTTTTTATATAAAAATGTTTAATAAATGGATAATTTTTTTGCTAATATAATAATACTATTTATATTAAGTTATTTTTAGCTATTTTAGGGCTACTTTTTGTTGTTCTAAGTTATTTCACCCTACATTATTTATGATTATTTATGGTTATTTTTAGTTATTTCATTCAAGGTTATTTTCGATTATTTTAAATTATTTTTAGTTATTTTTGGTTATTGCAGGCTATTTCATTTTAGGTTATTTATGGTTATTCTAAGTTATTTCATCTTAAGTTATTTTTGGCTATTGAAAGTTATTTCACCTTATGCTATTATTGGTTATTTAAAGCTATATTATCATAGGTTATTTGTGATTATTTTATTGTTGAATATTGTTGGTTATTCTATTAATGTTTATTATGTTGTTGCTTATTATGTTGGTGCCTATTAGTGCTTATTCTATTGGTGTTTATATATTATATTGGAGGCTATTAATGACTATTGGTAATTATTCTATTGGTAATTATTAATCATTATTTAATTGGTGGCTATTAGTGGTTATTTTATTAATGATAATTAATGGTTATTTTATTACTAGCTATTAATGGATATTCTATTGGTGGATAGTGGTGATTATTTTATGTTAAATTATCATATGTTATTAGTGATTACTAATAGCTATTATATTAATGGTTATTGGTGGTTATTTTATTAATGGCTATTGGTGATTATTCTATTAATGACTATTGTTGATTATTTTATTATAGGCCATTGGTGGTTATTTAATTGTGACTATTGATGTTTATTTTATTGGTGGCTATTATATTATATCTTTTTGTTGGATATTCTAGGTTATATTATCATAAACTATTGGTAGTTATTTTATTATAGGTTATTTTAAATTATTTTTCATAAGCTATTATTGGCTATTTTAAGTTATTTTACCTTAGGTCATTATATTTTATTTTAAATTATTATACTTAAGGTAAGATAATTTATAATAACATAAAGATTGACTTTGAATAACTTAAACTATAATTTGAAATAACACATATTAATTTACAATAAAATAACTTAAGGTATAGATTAAAGTTAGTTAAATAATTTAATTTAAAATAATTTAAAATAATTTTTAAATAATAAATTAATTAGGATACTTGAAGGTATAATAACATATAATAGTTTAAGATATAATAATTTATAATAAGTTAAGGTATAAGTTAAAATAACTATGGTAGTCTAAAAATATATATGATATATCATAAAGTAATATAAGGTATTTAAAAAAATAACAATAAATAAATCTATTTACCAAAATAAATGATAATAGTGAATTATGTCAACTAGTATTAAAACACAATGTTTACATAATGATATTATAATGAAATAAGTTTAACCAAGGTGAAATCAGTAGAGTGTAGTGAACTTATTTCATTTTTAAGGTCCCATAATGATTTAGGCTAGTGAATTACACCCCACTTTTGTACTAGTGATACAAGTTTTAAATTTTGAGTTTATTATAAAGGCAAAGGAAAAATGTTGGTGGAATGCACATGTTTATGTTCACTAATAAATTATCCATTATGTTATAAGAGTTACATTATGGAATTGTTGGAAAACATTTTTCCTTAAACATTATTATTTGGAGGATTTTTAATTAACACCGATTACTAGTGGCCTACCATGAACAAAAATGTTCATGAATATTGTTAAACCTATGAGGGTGGGATCACCATTAAAGGAACCAAAAGACTTGTTGATAATCAAATTTTTATGTACCTTGTCTACTTTGAAAATGTATCACATATAACATTTGAATGACATAAATATAATTTTTTTCCATTATGTTCATTTACTCATGAAGTTATCATCCCATGAATTTGAAGTCATTTCATTGTGTTGTGAAGGTCCTTTTGCATATGCAAAGGACTTGTAAACAAGTGCTAAAAATAGTAATGTGAATGTGTTTTTTATTATTCAAACCTTCACCAAATGTTTTCAAATTTTGTACGAAATTTAATATACTTCACAAGAAGTGAACCATGTGTCCAATTAATCAAAAATATTTTTACATGCTTGTATTGAAACCTTTTTACATGATTGGTTAAAATGGTTTCAAATGTGTTTAATGATTAAAATAGTTCATGATTTATCATCATGGCTAAAAGAAAAGTTGTACATTTGATTATAATGTAAAACATGATGTAAAAAACAAATTCTTTACTATGTTTTAGGTTATATTTGATATCTAGCCATTATCCAGCTTGAAAAACTATTTTTAAAAATTGCGTTATAAACTAATACAAGAGGGCCACATGTGCAATTTAGTCTTTGAAAAGGATTTAACCTTGTCACAAGTGGTTCCTTTTATTGTGACTGCACCCATGATCAATGCCAAATAATAACTAATTTGTTAACACACAACTTAGATAAATTAGTAACAACTTTATTTGAATAACCTTTTAAAAAATGGGGATTGGACTTCATTGGATTCATCAAACCTTTAAGTCAATATTCTTAGAATTCATATATTTTAATTGCTAGGGATTATGCAACTAAATGGGTGGAGGCATGAACTTTTTGTACTAATACATTTGTTGTAACTACAAATTTTTAATATGAACACATATTCATTTACTTTGGATGCCCATGAACCATTGTCATTGACCAAGGTACTCACTTTATCAATGATGCCATTTAGTATTTTACTAATCATTTTATTGTGAGCTAGGCACGTTATTTCTATTGTTTATTATCCTTAGGGAAATGGACGAATCAAGTCCAAATTAATATTGTTTTTGGAACTTTGAATACCAAATTGGTCAATCAAACCAAAATGATTGGGATGAACACCTATCCATTGTTCTATTTTAATATAGAATATCATACAAGGTTGGAATTGGTCACACCCCTTTCCAACTTGTTTATGGATTACGTGCATCCATTTTTATTAACTAAGTATTTGATACCATATTCTAAAGTAGGGTAAACATTTGATCCAACACTTGCTAGAATACTAACAAATTGTTTATTAGAATTAAAGAAATTATAAGAAAACAAGTTAGTAGCTTAAGATCTAGTAGCCACTAACCAATGGGATCGATCATTGTGGTCTCAAATCAATTGATTAAAACCTTAAAATATACCAATTTGGAGATTATGTTTTATGGTTCCATGGAGTTGTTAAAACATATCCTCTTAAATTTTAGAAGAGGTGGTATGGACCTTATTGGATCCAATATTTTTTACCCAATAACATAATATTATTGCTCACAATCAACAAGTTTAAACTTAATCAAGTGTTAATTAATAATATGTTAAAACCATAACAATTTATTAATGATATTATTCTCAAACTTGTTTTGGTAAAACCCAATGATTCAAAAATTAAAGAATTGGTTGAAAATGAGTGTATTGACCCAATATTTAATGAACCTACTAACAATACCATTCAAATTGACACACATATTAGTCTAAACATAGGTGTTTATTCAATAGAAGGTTGGAACCTTAAAAAACGAATTGTTGTCCATGTATTGTGTTTTTTTTTACCACAACTCTTAGCATGTCTTTTCATTATAACTTTTTTTTTTATAGTAAAGTCATTTCATTTTTGAAATGAAGTAATGAACAAAAGTGTGCTTGAAAGGTTGAAAAGATAGGCTAAAAATAAATAATAAGAAAAACAATTGAAAGAGAAGAGTTCATGTTAAAGCAATAGAAACAATTTACATTAAACCATTTGTTTATTGACTTCCATTAGAAGAATAAGTTGGTAGTATGGGAAAGAAGGAAATTTTAATGAGGAAGTTAAAAAAGTATTATGTCAAGGATGAGACCTTGGAAAGGAATTGGAAGTGGTGTTTTGCCATCTTTGACAACCTCTTCAACATGTTGCTTCAACTATCATAAAATAAATTTATTAAAAGGAAGAACCACGACTAATTGCTTTTCAAACTATTGAAGAAATGTAGCCACAACCACCATTCATTATGTAATTTGCACAAGGGGGCTTATTTGAAAAAAACACTCGAAAATAATTTTTTTTCAAATTACAAAACCACATTCCAAACCTTGTGTCAAATGTATGGGGTCCAACAATGCTATAAGGAGTCACACCCACCCCTTTAAACCATTGCTTTTTCGTTGTTTTAAAAAACAAAATCTTAAACTTTTTTTAATAAGTCTTTTAAAAAAAAACATTAAAAATCTTTAAAGTTTTTTTGATATTATTATGTTAAGGTTTATATTGAAAAAAATCCCAAAATATGTCATAAATGTTTTTTTCAAATTGTTCTTTTAATGTCAAAATTGTTTTTAAACTACGGTTACAAGTCCATAAAAGTGTAAATTGCGTATTTTTTACTCATTAGATTGATTCCATTTTAAAAAAAATATGTACACAATGTATTCATAATAACATTTTATTAAAATAAAATAAAAATTATAATTTAAAATTCAAAAAATTAAGCAATGGTTACAATTGTTAATTGTGCATGTTAATAACACTACACCCTATGATGAGGCACAAAGGAAAAACTATGGTGGAATAGGGGATTTTGCCTCACAAAATACCAAGAAAACTTCAATTAGTTGAAGGGAAGGAAGTGGAACTTTTTTTGCATTGGATCAAGATGGGATTAAATGAATGGAAGTGGGTTGAGCGAGTTGGTTTGGACCAACTTTTTGATGTTCATTTAGAGGACTGATTCATTTATAATTTTCATAAGAATGTTACAAAGAAATGGAGAAAATTAAACTATTTTCTTTAAGAAAAAATACAGAAAATCTCATAAAATGCATTGGAGGTTTGGAGGGGCATTATTGATTGCAAGGCGAAAATGGGCAGTATGGGATTGATCTGTTGTTGGTGAAGCTTGGTGGAGGTGAAGCTATATGAGAAAACCTTTGTTGTGAAAAAAAAAGTTAAATTTTCAAGAACAGAATCCCTATGCTAATTTTTTTCAAAGTTTGTAGTTAATGAATAGTTAAAGCTTTGTATAGTTTGATGGAGGTTTGTAGTTTGGATGTAGCACAAACTTTTCATTGCGCTTGTGTTGCATTTTAGATAGAGTAAGTTTAGATTTGTAATTAAGGTTCAGTCCTTGGGAAGTGATGACATGTTCAAGGGAATTTGAGAGCGGTTTGATAGCTATGGGAATTTTGTGATATTGTTGGTGTCCTTAATTATGTGTTGTTGTGAATTGTGGGAAGGGGAGAGAGCATTTAGATAATTGGGAACTCCGAAGCAAGGATTGCACTAAGAAAGGTTTTGCATTGTTGAAATCGTTTGTCAAACCTATTGTAGTTTTTATCTTTTGTCAATTTCCATCATGTTAGTTCATATTGTGAAATAGAGAGTATTGTGAATGTGTAACGATATTGTGTGCTAAGTGGGGGACTGTAATGAAGTTGTTGACTTGTAATTTGAAGACATTGTGTTCATGTCCTTGCTTGCATTTGAATTTTCTTGTTATTGTGTTGGGATTTTTCGGGTTATTGTTGGCAATGGGTTTCATGGTGTGTGGGAAGTGCCATCATAAGGCTAGTTGGCTCATGAAAATGAATTCGGAATGAATTGATCCCTAGGGTAATTTGGTTAGAGTAGGATGTTAGGTAGTTCATGCATAGTTGAATCAATGGTAAAGGTGGAGATGTAGAATTACTTGGATAGATAATGCATATTCATTTTGTGAAGATCACATTATAATTGTTGGTTCATTTTGTGATTGTTTTTGGGACTATAGTTTTGATGCTCACTATTCTTTTTGTTACAATGACATCAATTATTAGGACGCATAAATAGGGGGCAACAATTTGACGAATGTGATGACTTGTAATAAATGTAAGGTTGTGGGTGATGCAAATGATGAGATGCAAGTCAAGAAGGGGAAAAAATTGATGCAACATTGCCAAAGGAGTTGATAATTGACGAAGATGCACATTGATAAAACAATGATGATGGAGGAAAAAAAGGTGTTATTTAGGTGACATAGATAAAAAATAACGAAAAAAAAAAGAAGGGAAAGAAAGAAAATAAGGGAAGGAAGGAGGAGGGAGAAAGAAGAAAGACATAATAAGAAAGAGAAGAGAAATTTGAAGACCTAAAAAACCAAGCACAAAAAAAAAAAAAAACAAAAAGAACTTCACCAAATGCAAAAGCTAGAAAGATCGACACATTCTAAAATTTGAGAAAGAAGAAATAGAAATGGCTTTCACAGGTGCTCAATGTCTGATACATGACTGATACCCGGATCCGTTTTTGATACCCGTTCAACACTGGAATATACCGTACAGAGTTGATACCTAACTCTTGAGCCATTTCTAGCTACTGACCTACCTATTTTAAAGAGGCAGATAAGAACCGCCCAAGCTAGAGGCATAGGTAGCTAGCTAGGCTACCCTGCTGAGGGGGACGAGCAAATGAATGCCATTGCCACGCCATCATGCCATGTCAGCAAACGGACACATCAGTAGTCCTGACGGACTTAAAACATTCCCAGTCAGTAGTCAGTACATCCCCCACACAGTTCTAATAAGAATGGAAAACCCTAAAAGTGCAACACACTCAAACCAAACCCTAAAACAGAGCAAACCCCCACATCTTCTCCCACTACCATCTCTCTCTCCCGTCTGTCTCTCCTGTCCGTGTGCTTTGCTGCCATCCTTCTTTTGCCTATTTCTGCGCTTGTTGTCTTTGTACAACAAGCGTTGGGCGATTCTTCGTTGCTGTCGTTTTCTCCTCCCCAACTCCCCCAGCCCCCCCCCCGTCTTTTCTTCTTCTCCTTCTTCCTTCTGCATCGCCTGATCTTAACGGTTTTGTGTCCTCAAGAAATCCGGGGAGCACCATGACAACCATCACTTCCCACGAGCTCAACTTTCTCATCTTCCGCTACTTGCATGAATCAGGTACGTCTTCTTCGTCTTCTCTCGCATGTCTCGGAAGAGAAGAGGGAGATGAGCTTGTGAAGTCTAAGGGGGAACATATTTTATTCAGGGATTCATGATGCATAGCCTGCTGCTTTAGGCATATCTGGAGTAGGGTGAAGGCGGGAGAAGAGGTTCTTTGGTGGGTCTCCGGTTTAAAAAACAAGCGTGCATCGATCTCATGGTTCTGGGAACCAGACGCCATTACCAAGGGAGTAGGTTTTTTGGCATCTGTGGTTACAAGGATACATGAGCTTTTTTTTTAGGGTTTAAGAGCATCTGATGTACCCTAGCCTAAGGTCCAGAACCGAGCAATGGGATTACTGAGCATCAGTTTCTAGAATTATGTTGCAAGAATCTTTTTCTGGAAAATGGTATGCATCCAAACGTTTTGGAGAAGAGGAACTCGTGATCTGCCAACGAACGTTAGAGGGTTTCTCTTTCCATCGAAGGCTGAATGGTGATGCTTGATATTGTACATAATCATGGGGAGTGATTTCATTGTATAGCACTTCCATTTTTTTTCAAGGCAGAAACTGCAACTTCTGATGTTTTGAAGGAAGTAGGTGTTTATGATTTCAATTTGGACTTCTGAAAAGGATTCTTCAGTTTGTAGTGTTTTAGGGTTTGGTAGCTGTGGTGTCAAGGATGAGGGCTCTATGTCCCGCTTCTCTTTGTATGTACTCATATAGACTGTATTCTCTACTGACAAGGGAGCATGTGTACATGGTTACCTGAAAATATGAGAATAGAGAAAAGATGATAGGGTGAATGCTTTATGTGCTTGCTGCAGGCTTCATACATTCTGCCTTTGTGTTGGGCTATGAAGCTGGTCTTCATAAGAAAAGTATTGATGGAAACCATGTACCGCCAGGCGCCCTGGTCTCCTTTGTCCAGAAAGGGTTACAATATTTGGAGCTGGAAGCTAATTTGAATGATGTGAGCTCTTCTCTTCTCCAGCCTGAGTCTGTGGAGTCTGTCTACATTCTTTAGATTCAGCTCTGTTGAAAGCATTCTCATCACCATGGTTGTCCTGATCTTAGCACAATCCTTTTGGTTGGTAGAGACAAACATAGAGAGCACCACACAGGGAAATTGTGCAGTGTGAGTTGCCTACGTTTTCAAATTGACAGCAGGCATGATATCAAGAAGGTGTAGGGTTATGCCAGTTTCCTCAAACTACTTGTCCTGAATGAGATCTCTTGCAGGATGGAACAGACGTTGATGGTGACTTCTCGCTTCTGCAACCAGTAGATCTTTTGACTAAAGACATGATGGAGCTCCGCCAGATGATAAAAGAGAAGCGGTCAAAGATCGAGAGAGAGAAAGAGAAGGAGAAAGAGAAAGAGAGAGAAAAAGAGCGGGAGAAGGAGCGTGAACGTGAACGGGAGAGAGAAAGAGAAAGAGAACGGCAGGAGCGGGAGAAGGAAAGGGAAAGAGAAAGAGAGCGAGTAGAGCGTGAAAGGGACCAAGAGAGGGAGAAAGAGAAGGAGAAAGAGAGGGAGAAAGAAAGAGAACGCGATCGTTTTGAAAGGGAGAAGGAACGTGAGGAAAAGGTTAAAGTTGTCAAGATTGAGGACACTCGAGTGCCCAGTGGAGGTTAGCCCAATCTCCATTCAATTATGAACCTGTTAGGGTCTAACTGTGTCAGTTTTCCTCTTTCCTTCCTTATGTGATTGTTGCTATGATCTCTTGTTATTTGGTCTGAAATCTCAAACCTCCAGAAGGAGCTGATAAAGTCAGTTTTGGGAGTCATGGCTGCTCGTCACGGCTTGTGATGATGAAGGTGATGATCTGACACTGACACTTTGTGAATGACACTCATAAGGTTATGACCATGATCAATTCATGTTGTGTTTGTTTGGGTTTTGCTGGAACTGATGGAATAGTTACCTTCAAAGTATTGTTGTTGAATTTCCTCTGCAATCTTGTAGATATATTGTTTGGTCCAAAATGTAATTAAAGTTAGCATCAGGGATTTTCAGAGTTTCTTCTCTGGTTGAATCACATGGTGCATGGAAAGGTTCTCATACATCGGGAGAATATGCATCTGTATGTACCTCGATGAAGGTCGCCTTAATGCTGAAAGTGCCATAGTTAAGGTGGTAAATTGATCCATTGCCTGACAGACTCATTTTGTCAAAGAGGTCTTTAAACTGTTATTGATTGTTATGTTGGAGCAGATCAAATGGAGGTGGCCAGTGCCCTAACACTTCAAGGCAATGAGATATTGCATTCTGATGTCACTATTCTTGAAGGCCATACATCTGAGGTTTGGTTATGCTGTGTCTCTCTACTATTTCTGTGAGTCAATCTGTGTATTGTATTGTTAACCAACCGTTTGTTGATAAAATAATATTTCTATTGCGTGTTTCTGCCCTTGGTCTCTCAAATGATTTTCTGTGGGGCTTTTTATGCATGAGTGGGGAGCCTTTCTAAGTCCACTTTGTTCTCAAAAGTTGATGCACTTGAAGTTAAAATGATATGTAATCGTTTTCTCAGAATTTTGGGCAGATGATTCCATACCTATCTATACCTATCACTGGGAGCTGATGAAAGTCAGTGGGTAGTCATGGCAGCTTGTCACGGCTATTTGTGACACAGTTGATGGTTGGACACTTTGTGAGTGGCACTCATAAGGTTATGACCACACTCATTGTCATGTCACTATCAATTTGTTGAGATTTCTCTGCAATCTCATATATGTGTTATGGTAGCTGGCATACATGGTGCTGTTGTACTTCCTTGAACATGTGTGTGACTGTTGCAAATAGCTTCGCATTTTTTCTGTGCTTGTAGGGTCTGGTCTCTTTTTCGAAGGAAGCACTCTTCTTCACTGATGTGTTGTCAGATCTGAGAACTCTATAAACTTATTATTTGTTCATCTCTCAATTAAAAGAGTAAGCATGGAGAACTTCTTTATATTTGTGAAACATTGTGTATTGTGTGGGTGTGTTGAAGCCATCATCACTGATGGTAGTTGTATACATGTTTGTTTGATGTTTAAAGGACTAAGGTGCTTTGGAAATACAGGTCTTCATCTGTGCATGGAGTCCTACAGGATCTTTGCTTGCCTCTGGGTAAGGAACCTGTGCCTGTCTTGGGAAGATTTTGTCCAAACTGCAACTGTTTTTGGTGTGTCAGATGGGGAAGGGAATTCTAGGCTATGGCGTTTTTGACTCTTGGGTTTTCCTTACATGAAGTTGTTGATTAATGGTCTGCAGCTCTGGAGACTCCACTGCCAGAATCTGGACCATACCAGAAGGGCGCTCAGGAAATATGTCACATGTTGCAGCACCTAAGCCTTTAGTGCTGAAGCATTTCAAAGGCAAAACCAATGAGAAGAGCAAAGATGTTACCACCCTAGACTGGAATGTGAGTTGAACCATGTTTCTGTCAATTCTATTCTCTTGTCAGATTTCTCTGAGCTATCAGTTTCTTTTTAGTAACTCTCTCTCTTTTGTCCAGGTTTGTTTTGGGTTAGAATTTGGTGTACCTGTGTGCTTTGTAGCATTTCGTATATTTCAAAAATGAACCTTCTTGCAAGGTGAAATGCGCTTCCCTTTATCTAAAAATTGCATCTGGATGTCAACAGGGAGAGGGATCACTTCTTGCAACAGGCTCTTATGATGGTCAAGCTCGTATTTGGAGTAAAGATGGTATGCTTAAGCTTCTGCAGTTTCTGCATAGTTGCCTATTGGAAATTGCTGCTATTTGTTCCTAACATTCTCTATATTTTCCTTTCTTTTTGCAGGGGATTTGAAGAACACCCTCAACAAACATAAAGGCCCCATCTTCTCTTTAAAGTGGAACAAAAAAGGAGATTGCCTTTTGAGTGGGAGTGTGGACAAAACAGCCATTATTTGGGATGCCAGGACTGGCGATGTGAAACAACAATTTGAATACCATAGTGGTTAGTAGCTTTGGTCTCTTGCATTTCTAATTGAGCTGTTTAACAGAAGAGTGCTCAGTGCTCTGTCCAATATGTTCCTCTCTACAAAGTTCTAGTACTCTGAGAACTAATTCTGTGCATGTCTGTTGTTGCTCTGCAGCACCAACTCTGGATGTAGACTGGCGGAACAATTTGTCCTTTGCCACATGTTCAACAGACAAAATGATCTATGTGTGCAAACTAGGAGACACAAAGCCAGTGAAAGCTTTTGCAGGACATCAGGTGGAAAATCTGTTCCAAGTATGCATTCTCTTATGGGTTTAGCCTTTTTGCATGCTGGGGTTTGCAGTGGAATTGGATAATGACTGACTGTGGTTACTTTACACAGGATGAAGTGAATGCAATAAAATGGGATCCTACTGGCACCCTCCTTGCCTCTTGTTCTGATGATTTCACTGCAAAGGTAAGTCACTGCTGCTGGATGGTTGATGCCTACATTTTGTTAGAAACAGCTCATGTCAAACATGTTCAAGTAATAGTTTTGGGGGTACTCTTTGTCAAACAAACATTTTCAAAGGTTATTTTTTCCATTGATTTTCATTAAGGTTCTCTACAGATATGGAGCCTTAAACAGGACAAGTGTGTACATGATCTCAAAGATCACACAAAGGTAAGCAAAGATGAAAATCTTGTGCTGTTTGTATGAATATTTGACTTTTCTGTGTTGCCTTGCTAAAAGATAACCATGTTTGATCATTGTGTGCTTCTGTACTAGGGTTCTGTTCCCTTGTTGCTCACTTGGGTTGGAGAGATTTCGTTTACCTTCTCTCATATCTACGATTTACCCAATTAAGTAGAGCTTCTTGATTTTTTCAACTCTATCCCTTTTCCAAGTGCCTGGACTCCTCAAAGGTTATCAAAGGATTGTTTTTTTGTTCTATTTCAGCTTCTGATTGTCTTTTGTGTGACAGGAAATATACACAATAAAATGGAGTCCAACAGGACTAGGGTCAGCTAACCCGAACCAGCAGCTTGTATTGGCAAGGTATGTGTGTGTGTAGAAGCTCTAGTACATGCTGTTAGTTTCCAGTGAGCAAGAATGTTCTTGGGTGTGATATTGAGTGGTTACTGATTCCATCTGTGTGCTCTTTGAGTGTGAGATTTTCAACATTGCTTATAATGTTGGAGAGTTGGAGGGCACTTACTGTTGTAGTGTGGCAATTTCTTAAATGACACATCTTGTATTGACTGGGGAATTCATGCAGTGCCTCATTTGATGCCACCATCAAATTGTGGGATGTTGATCAAGGTGCACAGCTGTTCAGCCTGACTCATCACAGGTAACACTATTTGAATACCTTTCTTTTCATCATTTGACCTTGTATGTATATCAAGCATTTGCTATTCCTGATTGTATCTGGTTTTCCTCTTGCATAAGCAACTCACCTTGAGCTGTCCAAATAGTTGTAAGATCCGTAATTGAGGAGCACTGAGATTGTTGCCTCATCTGGAGAGTTATGATCCCTTCGTTTGACTTAACTTTGTGTGCATGATGGCAGTGAACCTGTGTATTCAGTGGCATTCAGTCCTAACGGAGAGTACCTAGCAAGTGGGTCGTTTGACAAATGTTTGCACATTTGGTCTGTCAAGGATGGCAGCCTGGTGAAAACATATCGTGGGAGTGGGGGCATTTTTGAGGTCTGCTGGAACCGAGAGGGAGACAAAGTTGCTGCATGCTTTTCAAATAACACTGTTTGTGTGCTGGATTTCCGGCTGTAGACTAGCTATGGACGTCGTGTCTAGAAGTTTTGGTTGTAGACTTCTGACCAATGTGTAGTGAAGATTCCTTTGCTAGTGTAGCCTGTGGCCAACAATTGTATTGTGTACAGATCTGAGCTTAAGTTATTTGTACATTAGTCACATCTTTTGAGAAAGATATTTGTTGAAGGACAAATGATTGATTTGGTGTTGCAGTGTTGGAAAGTGAACTTGTGGAAAATCTTGGGCAAAATAGAACCATCAGGTTCCTGCCCTTTATAGAGCATGGTGATCAGTAAAAGGGATTTTCAAACCTGGCTGCATTCTATGCTTGTATGCTTATGTGTTTTGCTTTGTGTTGATTTCTGATTCCTACTGTCTTCATCCCTTTTGCATCAGAGGTATATTCTGATCTTGCCAGCAGATCATCAGTCAATCACCCTGTACAAGAACCTTATCGTTTTTGTAGTTTATTCTGTTCAACAGTTTTGAAAAATATTAGATGCTTTGGCTTTTCTGACTGCGGTTTTTTCTCGTGGTGCTGTCCAGCCTTTTCTGTACCAGTTAAGGTTCATTTGACAGTATTCATATGGCAGAAATCCTATATATTGTATATAACACATGGCAGCTGTTTTGACATGATGATGCAAGTACCTTTAGGATTGAAACAGAAGGATCACTGGACTCCTGAGAGGAGTTAGATATCTATGTGAAAGAAATTGCACTCCCATAGTAAGCAGAAATCCCTGTATTCTGGAACTACCGTTTGAAGGTGTAGGGCACATCCCTGGAGAGACAATGATGAGCATCTCAGATTATGATCCCTGCAGACTGCCAAAATTGAAGTGAGATCCATGGCAACGAAGTGCACCTGGTGTATTCTATGGCTAGAATGCTACCTTGAGAGCAGCAATGAGGAGGATGTTGATCTGTGATCTCTGCAGACCCCTAAATTGAAGTGCTTCAGAGCAACAGGAAGCTACAGGTGCAATTTGCAGAGAGGCAAAGTCTTGATGGGAAATTGAGCAAGAGGAGGACAAAGGCAGATTGACAAAGAGCAGTCTCCAGGGCATGTGCTCATGGATGCTGCATTGCGGTGGGTTGAATTTAATCTGATTTAATCATGTCCTGAGAGTTAAGTGAGTCATGATCATAGTGATCGTGTTCGTGAAATGCTGCTGAACTTTATGCATGATATTTGCAGCTCAATGGTAGTTGGATATTTTTCCAACTGTTTCCTCCCTTACAAAGAGTCTTGCCATTGATCCTGGGCAAATGGGGAGCAGCTGCAAGTCTATTTCCTGGTGGAGGATAGACAATGCATCACTGGTAAGAGGGAACCTTTGTGGTGTAGAGTCCCAAAGGTGATTGCATTTTTTTCCCTGACCTGCTGAGAATTTTGCTTTCCTGCAATTTTCCTACGAAGTAGTGTTCTTTCATACTCAGGAAGACTTTGCTGCTTTTAACTCTTCCTCACAGCAGAGAGTTCATGCACAGGTTGGCCTCATTGCCATTGTGCTACAAACTCATATCTCCTGAATTATGAAGACACACTTGTGGACCTTGCTAGTTTACACCCGACTTGTTGAGATCTTCAATAAGGTAACACTTGGCCTCTATCCTGAACATAAAGCTCTAACCTAGTAGTGTTGCTGATTTCACCTTCACATATTTGCTCAGAGTATATATCAGTTTAGAAGCTGCAAAACATGTAGTGCTAGGGAAAAAGGGTATGCAGTTTGATTTTATGCATGATTTCTTGCTATACAGAGTCTCCTTTCTTTTCTGGAGTTGGTTGCTGTTGAAGCAGAAATGACACCCAACCCCTGTCATGGTATTTGGCATTATGATTAAAGGAACCTTGGGATTATCAAGTACAAGACTGCATTCTATTCAGTCTACCCTAGAGTGAGACTCATGTCTGGAAGTATGCATTATGGGATGGAAACCCAGAATGTAATTTGGAATATGTGTTGTAACTTGGAATACTAGGTTGCATGCTGATGCCAGTGGATAACATCTATAACTACATTCTGCCTTGATTGTCTTCCTGCAGATTGGAGCAGATATTGAGGACATCAAATGCTCTTGGACAATTGTCCAACTGATCAAATGGGCAGATGAAACACGAAATAAGCTTTTGAAAGTAATGTATTAGCTTCATGGTCTTGAAAGGTTGTTATTCCATCTTATTCCATGGAGCTTGAATCATATGTACGGATGAGCACGGAAGTCTTTCAGCTGCCTAAATTGCTTGAAAAGACAGATGGGGCTTTGTCTGGCATAAATAACCTTGGGATTGATAACAGATTACATTTGTCCTTACATGGTTCTAGTTTTCACTGCTTAGCTTCTTTGTAGGGACGCTCATGATTCTGTTCTCCAGTTTGGGATGACCAAGTGCAAGTGGTTCCCTCTTGTGTGGCAAAAAAAGACTATAATGAGCAGCAGCTCCAGACGAGCTCACCTCTCTAGTGATGTTCTCTTTGTGCAGTTGACATGGATAATTGCTGCTTTGTAACAACATACTAAGGATACTACTATATCTGCATACTTATATAGAAAGTTATGAATCGTACCATATGTATTTTTTCCAAAGAAACTTTATTTGTCAAATTTCTTTTTTCCAGCATATTGCTCCTTTTCAATTATGCTCTTGGCATGGACCTTGTCTCTCTTGTTTTCCTCCCTTCTACAATTCTCCTCTTAAATCCTTCCTTTTTAACATGCTATCAATACTACCTTGTCCATGTTGTTACCATTCTAGAGAGTTATTGAATGAGCTTGGAAGATGGTGCTGATCCTGAATAGGTGAACCTTTTTAAATGTTACATATGATCAGGGTTGACCCATTTAGACACAGCCCTGATGATATTACCATTTTGAAGGTGCTGATACCACATGTAGTATGATAATTGATATTGCACAAGAGGACCTCTTTACTGAACTACATGCAGAGAGACATATCCCTTGGTAAGTCCTATTGGGTAGGGAGGAGTTGAGGAGGGTTGATGTTCACTTGATCCTGAGACAGAAGAAGACAACAGTTGTTTCTTTGGGTCACTCAAGCTTCAAAGCAGGATGTGAAGGAAGAAAACAAAGAAGTAGAAGAAAGTTTCATCAAATGAACATGTTGTGATGTTAGACATTAGAACTTGATGTTGTAACAAATGAAAAAACTTCTCTTCATGAAGTTCCATTTCATTTTTCCTCCTTCCTCTCCTTGCTTCTTCATTTGTTTTTTGCCCTTTCACTGCTATTCCCTACCCATGTTGATAGGAAGCCCAAGTTTCTTATTTGCTACTAACATGTAAATTAGATGATATCAAGATGTGTAATCTATGAGGTCAGTAATGCTGGTGTTTGGTGTCCAACAATGAACAAGAAAGTGCATTGCAAAGCACTAAATACTGTAGTTTCTGGAGGCAATGGTCTATGGGTCTGCAGAGAGTCCTTTTTGGCAAAGATCTGCAAGCACAAGTAGAATGGTGTTAGTGATGGCCTTAGATTAAGGTCAGACTTGTTTTATTCCATTTGGCTCAGCATTGATCATAGGCCTGCATTTCCTGTCAAACACTGGTTTGAAGTTTTTGGAACATGACAATCTACAAACAAAGCTACCCTATTTTGTGTACAAAAAGGGACCTTGATACCTCCACAAGGGTGTAAGTTGGTGAATGCTAGGATTTGGATTATGATGAAAGCTGAGAAATTTTAGGTACATATGGAAGATGAAATATACAAGTATCTTGATGTGTTAATGCAGTAGTAGTAGCATGAGTTTGTAAAAAGAAAAATGCTTGATTTGTGCTTCAATACCCTTAAATGTGCAAGGGGAATTGGAACTCCTTATTATTTGCTATGAATGATTTTTCAAAGCAATTATGTGTACATGCATTGAATCATAGAATCATAGACATTTTGTGTACTTGCCATTCAAGAAAAGGGTAATCAATGTAAAATCAGTCTCTAGGCACCTCCAGTGAGGATAAACTTCAAGGTCAAAATATCTTTAACCCCTTTCACAACAATTAACTACTGTGAGTTCTGAGCTTTATTTGAGCCTAACCATGCACCTTATTGGCCATGTACCCTAATGATCTTGACATCATAAACATTTTCTGTACATGTTTACACTTGAATGGCCAACAAACCTTCTATACTTGTCAACCACAAAAGGGTGATGAGTGTAACCCACAAAAGGGCTCAGGGTGTAGAAAGTGGTGTGGTCGTGCTTGTTGATGGCAGTGTGCAGCTCAAACCTCTTAGGCTAGTCTGGGTTGGCCATAAACAATCAGCCATAGACCACAACATCAACATTGTGAGACTTCTTCATGGCTTCATTTCCATCTCCACGATTGTACCTTCTGTTTGGGTCAAGAAGCTGCTTCTATTAGCTTCTCATGCGAGTGTTGAAGAGAAGATTGTAATCCCTTCTGCATGAGTCTCTGTTATGGTCTGTGATTTGTGTGGTGCAACACAATGCAAATACAGGATATTATTGAAGTTGTTGAGAAAGTTGGCAATGTGGAGAGCTAGTTTCATAGGATCTGAATCAGATGCATTATTGATGACATCTGTGAAGGGGGAGATCTTGAGAAATATTTTGCAACTTTCTTGTTCAGCATGTGAATGTTAAGGCATTCACTTCCATTCTTTTAAAAAAGATGATGTGCAAGAAAATTTGGAGTGCAACTAATTCATTTGGAAGTAAATATAAATAAGGTGCTTAGAATTTATTTATGAGAATATATAAATAATAAAATATTATTTCAATATTTTGTTATTTCATAGCATGCCCAAAAAATACCCCTTTATCAACTAATTCATTAGGATGTAGAAATATTAATGTAGTTAAATACAAAAAAGGTTTTTAGAATTCCATTGACAATTCATCAGAGTTGGTTTAGGTAGGACAACTTTAAGGTCAATAAGTCATAAGTCGTGGTCATCACTTGAACAATTTCAAACTAAAATTTGTTTAATCAATTCCTAAGTAAAGAAAAGAGGCATGGAAAAATCTGTTTTCCAATTTGTGTGTGTATATATATATATATTTCCAAGACCATATTCACAAGTAGATTTTTAACATTTTTTTTTATAAATTTTCATTTGATTTTTCTTCAATTGAATCTTAATCCAAATGTTCAATTGAATTGAAATTAAATTTACTTGAATTAGAATTCGATTCTTTACAATTAAATCTAAATTCAATTCAAGTTACATGCAATGTCAGTTAACATTTTCATGCAAATTGAACTCAATTTTCACAAAATCATTTCATTTCTTTCATCAATTAATCATCAATGGTAGTGTGTAGCAGCATTGAGCCCAAGTTTTAATAAAATATTTATTCAACATATTATGATTTCATAGGACATGAAAAAGTGCCCTTTTATTGGGAGGTGTTTCTTCAAATATACAAGGAATGGAGCCCTCAATCAACATAGTACCTAGGTGGCTAAGAAAAAGGAGAAGATGATCCTTGGATCCCAAGTGTGGGTGGAGTCTGTTTTTGTGAGGTATGTACCCAATTACAATCCAGGAAGCCGAAGAGTAGGTGTCGGTTATTGATGAACAGACAACAGACTCGCCTCTGTCTGTCTGTCTGTCTGTCTGTGTCTGTGTCTCTTGCACACTCAAAAACTGTTTTTCCCTGAATCCAAGGAACAACAGCATTCAGCTGGTCAGCTGCCTGGCTTCCACCATACCAACGGGTTCAATGCATGGTTGAACACAAGAAAATTATTGCTTTGTTCAAGCCCATCCCAATTAGAGCAGAGAGAGAGATATGATCTGGAGTGCAATTGATCCGTTTGAGAGAGAGTGAGAAACCAGAGAGAATTCTGGAGTGCAATTGATCCTAAATTAGGAGAGAGGGAGATACCAGAGAGAGAGAGAGAGATCTGGAGTGCAATTGATCATTTTGAGAGAGAGAGAAACAGAGATCTCTAGAGTGCATTGATCCGAGAGAGAGAGAAATGGAGTGCAAATGATCCTTTTGAGAGAGGGATCTGGAGGGAGTGCTTTCGATCCTTTTGGGAGAGAGAGAGACAGAAGAAATGGAGTGCAAATGATCCTTTTGAGAGAGGGATCTGGAGGGAGTGCCTTCGATCCTTTGGGGGGAGAGAGAGAGAGAGAGAGTAGGGCAATTGATCCGTTTGGCGCCCTAGAATGGTCGTTACATTTCTCCTTGCAGGTCCTTTCATATGCACCTCAGACACTCTCATTTTTCTCTCTTCCTTTCTTTCTCTCTGTATCCGTGTGTGCATCTCTCTCTCCCCAAACTCAAGAATATTCCACTGCGCATGCATCATACATGTATCCAGAATCCTGATCATACACTTAGTGATGTGCAGGATTGTACGAAGTTAGGGAAAGAGTTTCATGAAGAACCTTAAGCTCTTCAATCTCTGAGCCGCATGACAAGCTAGAGCTTCGAGATCACCATGTCCAGATAACAAGAATTCCACAGGTTTGAATGGTTCATGATCCGATCACGAAAGCTGGGAGTCGATGGCCAGTTATGTGTTGAGGAATTGCACACATGACATTCTTGCCTTCCGACGTCGAAATAGCTCGGAGCCGGATCATGGTCGATCATGGGTTGCTACGGATAATCACTTTTAAGTAGCTCAGGATATTCCACACTACCTCCAATCTCATGAATCGTGTTCATGCAATGAGATCGATCATCACTGGTTGTAGTACTGATCATCACCCTGATTGCTTGCTAGACACCAAGTTATTCGAAGAAAGCATGTGGCCGATTCAAGCTTGCAGTGCATCAGCAGCAGTTAGTTGAGATTAGACTGTGTCATGAGATTGTCAATTCGACGTGGAGGAAACTGCTGAATTTGTAGGAGACAAACGAAAGGAAATCTTGAATTGCAATAGTCTCGGTTGTAAAGATGAAGATGAAATATTCTAGGGTTTGTAATCTGCTTGCAGAGCTGTAATCTACGAAGCAAGCTACACTAGTGCGGGGCAAGATATAATGTAAGGACAAGCGCGTCGACGAGTGCATGTTGTTGTTGTTGTGGTGGTGGTGGTGGTCGTCGGCTGGCCAATGAAGAGCGAAGCAAAATGGGAGCCACTAGTGCGAATTCATGCAGTTCGGCAACAACATCCAATTCAATGGCCGGGACGTCCTGCAGCTTCTCGTCGTCGGTGTCGATCGACAAGCTACTCCTGGAGCAAGGTCTGCGCCATAATTCACTGCTTTCCAAAGTCACCAAGAAGAGGAGGTTGCTCAAAGATCAGCAGGTTGCAGCTGCAGGAAATATTCTTCTTCCCACTGGGCTTCAATATAATATGCAGGGCTGCATGAGCAGCTTGTCAAATCTCGCGTTGCAGCAGAGCCCTAGTGCAGGAACAGTAACACTAGTGCCAAAGCTGCTACCTGAGAAACGGCCTCGTGATCGTTCCGCTGATCGCACAGACCTCAGCGGACGTGATCAGTCGATGCCAGCACTCCAACAAAACAATATTATGGCTCCAGCGATCCCACCACCTGCAACAGGCAATTACTGTCAATCACTCTGCACAGCATAACTCATGCAATTGCATCATCAAGGAGATCTCCACGTGCTGCATGCATGCACGCTTGCTTGCTTGACAAGTAACTGTTTAAGGATTCCCAGGCTGTGGAACCATTGATCAATAAGAACTTGAATTTCCCCCTATACAAACATGAAATGGTTTGTTTGACAACGGGAAAATTATACAATGATCTCTGTCTCTCTGTCTCTCTGTCTCTTTCACAATGGGGAAATTAGAATAAACATTGAAATATTATTAGTCCGAGGATTCCCTTGGAGATCTAAATTCCCTATGTTTTGTTGATTCTGAAACTTTTATTCGTCAGAGGTTTCACCACTCTTTTCCCTAGAGGGAATGCCAAAAAAAGGTTTCTTGTCTAGCTTCTTTTTACACAGTTTGTTTGTTTTTAGAAATGGACATTGAGTTCTCTGAACGACCCTTACAAGTTTCGACTTATCTCATGTGATGGCTTGCTTACAGTGGTGGAACGAGTGCGGGTTACGGTGCGAGTAAGGCCGCCAATGACTCTCCTGGAGCGGAAAGAAGAAGCGGCGCCCTTCATTTTCTTGGACACAGACAAGAATACTCTCATCTTGCGGCGCAAGTATGCTCCTTCTGCACGCAACCTCATTCCTCCTCCCGCATGCATGCATGTCAAACTCCACTCAGGTTTTTTTTTTGTTTTTCCCAATTTTGTGATGTATTTGTCGTAGTGGCAACCATCCACAAGAGGAAAGAGCCAAATTTGGTTACAGGTCAGATAGAGGAGGAAAGTATACATTTTCTACAATCCTGCTATGATTTTTTTGCGACCTTGAAGAAGAACCAAGTATCTAGGCTACTTCCATGTTTTTCTCCTTATCAGAATTTGGCGAACTAAAAGGCATTTAAAAAGGAATCTTGCGACACTAGAAAAAAGAAGAAGAAAACTTAGATGTTGCGTAGATGCGAAATTTTGCAAAACTAATTTGGACTCTTCTTGTAACAATACATTGTCCCTGAGTACATGTATCATGTGTCCACGGTGATGATCATAGAGCATCAGGAACTGCATGGATACAGTCTAAGAATTCAGGCAATTAATACAAAACATCATCATCTCATTCACCGCGGCATGCAGATCGTAGATCGACTTATTAAAACACAATCTTGAAGATTTGAGGGAAAAACCAAAAAGACAAAAAACTGCACGAGTCTGAATAATTACTGAACAAAGAGTGATTCTAAAAACAATTGTACTACGTGTGTGCATGTTGAATTGATCAGGGGAAGCTTTGTGGACCTCACAGAATTCCGCTTTGACGCAGTTCTGCCATCGACTGCGCGTCAGATCGACGTTTACAACACGGCTGCTCGAGCTGTTGTCATGGTAAATACCTTCAAAACTCTTACTACAACTGAAGTTCTGCAAAAACATGCGTGGGCTCAGAGCAAAAAATTAGTCCTAGGTAGCAAAAAGATCAGCACTCCTAGGACTTCAGAAATTCGATACAAACATCAGCAGCTGCACTCCTAGTCTAAGAACTTCTCAATTGAATTCACTACAAGAGAATGTGGTTTTTCTCACACAAAAAAGCCGTGGCTCATGACACAGGTGTGAGGTAAACTTTGTGGTTTTATCCATTACAATGTACAATGTGTGGTGTTTATTGTGAGATATATTATTCGAAAATGGTGATTTGACATTAGGTAATGGCACAAATTACATTGAAAAAGACTTGAAGAAGAAGTATTTGGGGTTTTTGTTGGACACTGATCATGTATCATGTGCTGTCGATTGATCAATGATGCATGCGGTGCCGCATGGTTGTGCAATCAGCAGGATGTCTTGAATGGCTTTAATGGAACTGTGATGGCATATGGGCAAACTGGGGCTGGAAAAACATACACTCTCTCTGCAAAACATCCCACTGCACATGGCATCATCACAGCTATTGCAGGTTTCAAACTTCAGAATCTCCCCTGCTTGGCTCATCATAATCATTATCTGACAGTTCTTAATTTATGCCCGATCATGAACTTGTCCACCACCAGTCTAATTTACCACCTGATCCATGCTCTTGAGCCGGCATTGCCAGGAAATTTGATCTTCTACTGTAATCATGTTGATAATTTTGCTCAAGAGTCTAACCAGGATTTTATGACGTTATGTTGATGATTTTACTTTGAAATTGGGTTGAGTATTTGTGATCTTATTTTACAATTTATGTTGATGATTTTGCTTGGGTCAAGTGTGTGAGGATTTTATGATTTTGTTGCACATTTTGGTTGATGATTTTGCTTGAGTCACGTGTGAGGATTTTTTATGATCTTGTTGCGCAACTTATGTTGATGATTTCACTTGAGTTGAGTGCAAGGATTTCATGATCTTTTTGCACAATTTATGTTGATGAATTTTCTTGAGTTAGACCTGTTCCAGGATTTTATGATCCTATTGTATGTCCATTTACGTTGATGATTTTTCTTGAATCTGGCAAGAATTTTATGATCTTGTTGTATGATTTATGTTGATGATTTTGCTTGAGATAATTGTGAGGATTTTATGATCTTAATGCACAATTTATGTTGATGGTTTTGCTTGAGTCAAGTGCAAGGATTTTATGATCTCGTTGCACAATTTATGTTGATGACTTTGCCTCAATCTTGTGAGGATTTTATAATCTTGTTGTACAGCTTATGCCGATGATCTTTTGCTTGAGTCTCGTGAGGATATTATGATCTCGTTGTGTACAATTGATGTTGATGATTTTGTTTTAATCTTGCACTTGAATTTTATGATTTGTTGTTTGTGAATTTATGTTGATGATGTTTGTTGCTCAGGGATCATTCCAAGGTCAGCTGCAGAAATTTTTGAGAAGGCAGATGCTGATAGGGAATTTGAGTATCATGTCTCCATGTCTTATATCCAGATCTACATGGAGCAGGTGACATTTAATTCCTTATCAATTAGATTTCAAACCCGAGTCTGATTTCATTATGTCAATCGATTTCAATTTAGACATTCTCGACTAAATTTCTTGGTACATCATCAGATTGAACTCGAGAAGCAGAATTCGCTTGGCTGTGGAAACAGATTGAATTTTAAGCATGACATGTCTAAATTTGCAAATGGGTCACGAAACATTTTATGGTTGCAGATTCAAGATCTGTTGCGACCCGAGAGCTGTAACATGCAGATTCGGGAAGGTGACAACGGGGTGTTTGTATCGGGTGTCAAAGATGTGGGATCTAATTACCTTCTGTATTATGCTCCAAGCCCCCCCAACCTTCAACAACATTTCTTTCTGAAAAATTGTGCTATCTAGATCACTCATCACCACTCATTGTAAGAAATTAGAGGGAGGAGGTGAGGTGGGGTGTGCATGGTGGGATTTTGAATGGGCCCCAAAAAAGCCCTTACAATTGAAACTAAAACTCAAACTAAATTTTTTGAATGTTGCCACCAAATGTTGAATATTATTACTGGGGTGAGGAGGCATGACTGGAAACTTCTTGTTGTGTTAGTACACACATGATGTATTTACCTGCAAATGTTGTTTTGACAAATTGTGAAGTGATAAATTTTTTTTCATTTATTATTGTTTTTGTCTGGATGAGTAATAGATCAAAGTGAAGTCGGTGGAGGATTGCATGAGGCTCTTGATGCTTGGGGACCAAAATCGTTGCTTTGCCTTCACAAAGCTTGTGAGTGTGTGAACCGGGCTTCATTATTTTTGTTGGGAAGAATGAAGGATGATGATGACGATCATGTGTGGAGATGTGAAATTTATTGAGAATGATGATGTATGACAGTGCTTGTGATGATGTGTGTGTGTGTATTTGTGTGTGTGTGTGTGTATTTGTGTGTGTGTGTTTGTTGGCCTTGCCTTGGTAGGCAAGGATATTGTGTTTAGATTCATTATAGAGTATAGTAGGATTTTGGCCCCTAGGTAATAAATAGGTAGATTTTTATATGAGGAATTTTGAAAGATGATATTTTGACTTGTGTTGAAACTTGAGATTAATTATAGAGTTATAATATCTTGAAGGATTTTGGTTTCTTTTACAGGATTTTTGGAAAATTATGTTTTTATATGGTGAAATATTTGAGTTTCCATAATCCTTCTTTTGCCTTAAGGTACTTTTTAATGCAAATGGCAAGGCCACGTGTGATACACCTTGTTTTTTATGATGGGTGCAGAATGCGCATTCATCTCGAAGTCATGCAATTGTGATACTGACAGTGGAGAAGAAACCTGCGAGGACTCTGCAAAGGACTCAGGGGTACAAGACTAGTTCATTGACAACTACACATTGGCCTAATGCAGGCTCCTCCTGCTTTGGAGAGTCTCAAAGGTAAATTGCTATTCAAAATCCTAATGGTAAAGGAAGGCAGGAGAGGAAAGTACAGGTCAGAGAGGAAAGTAGAAAACTTTAAGAATCTTACTATATTTTGGTGACCTGATGGAAATTCTCTAAATATTGTAATTTCAGAAATATTTTCCTCAAAATCTGGCAATTTTGGTGCAATTTTTTCACAAACATATTTTGAGTAATTGACACTAGTTTTTTTTTTTTTTGGATCACCAAGTGGCAAAATTTTACCCAAAAAAAAACCCACTGGTTACTAGAACCCCATGGCCACAAAAAAGCTCTGAATTTATGGAATGGACTCTAATACTTAAATAAATCTTTAAATTTTAGTTGAAGCTTCACTTTGAAAATGTGAGAAAGATGTAAAAATAATGGCAAAGGAGATGGAGATTTATCAATTTAGTAGCTACTAAATGTAAAATAATCGGCAAATTCACTTGTTGAATCTATGAGAGAAATGGGGATGTATTTTGCAGGGTTCTTGTGGGAAAGCTTTTCCTTGTTGATCTGGCAGGATCTGAGAGACTGAAAAAGAGTGGTATAGAGCAACTTCCTGAACCAAGAACTTTCCCCCATTTCATTTCTCACTGCAATCCAGAACTCTACTCAAATCCGGAAGTGGGTGCAAATCTCTTCTTCACCCACTAAATAAGAACTTACCATTCTCAAACTTTTACATAGCTGCAGCAACAACCATGCAATGCAAACTCCAGTAACAACAACAATAAGCTTTAAACAGAGTTGTGCCAGTAGTGATGATTACAAGCTAGCTGCTCATGATCTCCAAGCTGCACTTATAACTGAGGACCTCCATTCAGCTCTTGAAAATTTTCTTCCATTCCATATGGTTCTTAGGAAATCTCAATTGTACAAGATAGATTTAACATATAAATATTTATTCTCTATTTGGTATGGCAGGATCTGAAGGTCTTCGTGCCAGTGAAGCAATGAGTGTCAACTTGTCACTCACCTGTTTAGGTACCATTTTTATATACTTGTTGCTGTGATCTCAACCTGTTATAAAATGCAGTTCACTCTCTTGGCTGTTGCCAAAAAAAAAATTGATGTTTGAATTTTTGTGCATAATCTAGATTTCTGATCACATCCCCAATTTAAATGTGTTATGTGAGGGGGAAGTCTTATGCAGAAGCTTCCTCCTTTCAAAACAATTCATGATATTAACCTTATATGTAAGATGCCTTAGAGAGAGGATGAAACTGCTCATTGTGAGTCCAATTGAAGTTCAAATGTCAAGTGAACATTAAATTTGTAAATTGAATTACATTGGGTGTTTGAGGTTAGGACCAAACTCTTTTGTGCATCTCATAAGTGCACAAATAAGTTTGGTCCTAACCTCAATGCTTGAGACAAATATTCAGACAAGCAACCATTCTTTTCCTATCATTAAATGTTAATCTTATGAATCTCATGTTAAGTTTTGATGTTTGGTCAAAGTATTTTTGGGACTTTTTAGATAATAGCAAAGTGGGGATGAGAAGAAAAACAGGGTGCAAAACAAGTGCTGGGCTTGATATGACTTCAAGAATAACTCCATTAAGATACATGTTTTTGTGAATTTTTGTAGGCAAGTGCATAAGTGCAAGGACAGATCCCAACAAAACCCATGTTCCTTTTCGTGACTCAAAGCTCACCAGACTCTTGCAAGAATCCCTTGGAGGTTCATTTACAGAGCTCTTGCAAAAAACCCATCAAATTGATTCTCTATTCATAAAATTTATGCCCTTACAAAAATGGGGTGGTCAACATCTTGTGGCCCATTTTATGTCATTCTGTTGTAACAGCATCATCATCAGATGAACATTGGTTGAAAACAATGGGTTCAGCTCAAGCACTCTGGAAAGTTAATGTCCAAGAATCATGACAGAAACTAATGGAGATCTTTAGTTTCCATGAAAATTTGAATAGAGGAAAAAAAGAAAAATACTTGTGTCTGTGACAATTGTGTTATTGAGTGGTGCATTCAGTGCCTCATCCAGTTTATGCCCTGTGTTCTGAATATAAACATTTGGATAGTATTTTTTTTGGTGTATGTAATAAAAGCAGATTTAGTTCACTGAAAATTATTCTGAAAATGGTGAAGTGTGGGTGATGAACAGGGAATGCAAAGACAGCCTTGGTAATAAACATTGCACCATGCAGTGAGTTCATGCAAGAATCCCTGTCATCTCTGCAATTTGGATCCAGGGTGAAATTATGCATCCCATCACCGAATTTGTTCATTTAACCTAAATGAATTTATTACTACAAATTTCTAGTTGTATAAGATGAGAAGAGGGTCATGATGAACCCTAAACCCTAAACCCCTGCTCTGAAGGTAATGCAATAATGATTTCCATGATCAGACTCAATATTTATACTGATTTGATTACTGCACACATGGAGGAAAATGCATCTGATCACCACCACCATATCACCCATGGATGGACTCAGTTTTTCAAAAGTTTGTTTTGCCACCCAGTCTTCAGACTATAAATTAAGTACCCATCATCACTTTCTATTTATTAATAATGTAGGCAGGTTTGATGGGGTCAGGCAATGAAGGTGGCAACAAGGCCAATTCTGAATGTTGAGGAAGAGTTCAAAGTTCTCACCAAATCCTTGCAAGAAACACTTGAGTTGCAAGATGAAAAACTGCACTCTC